>Ga0160505_100582_pt1 | contig 20158 bp, 10 predicted proteins | sample DIDeMG_FD_108225 | JGI IMG/M metagenome (GOLD analysis project Ga0160505, IMG submission 108225) | Enriched chicken feces microbial communities from UW Madison campus, WI, USA - DID2874_E49_Stillage MG | ecosystem: Host-associated > Birds > Digestive system > Large intestine > Fecal ... | reverse complement strand
TCCTTGTTTTTTCTTTTTTTTTTTTTTTTTTTTTTTTTTTTTTTTTTTTTTTTTTTTTTTTTTGTTTTTTTTTTTTTTTTTTTTCGTATGTGCTGGTTCCCCGGAAAAAAGGTGGAAAAGAGGCATATTGCGATTTAGGAGCACCCATTTTTCAACCAATTACGGAGCGACAAATTGACTATATCAAACTTCACTTTGGTCTTCACTGGCCCACACAGCGTAAAAGGAGGCACTTACGAAGGAGCCAAAGAGCCCAAACCATTTGAGCGGTGGTCTCTGTAGCCATGAAACGCTGCGACAACGCTACAACAGCAAATTGCTAAAGGTGCTAGAACGCAAGAGTCCCAGCTCTTTCGATCGCTACAGACCTATGACGCATGAAACACTGCGATTTTGGGATGCTGAAGTTTTGGAATGCCGGAAAGATTCAAAGACAGGGAAACTGTTGTCCATATTGACGCAACTACCGCTCTGGTTCTACCATCCCACCTAGTCCACTACGGTGTTTAGAATTCAACAAAAAATCATCAATTTTTATTATTATTATTATTTTTTTTTTTTAAATTTTTTATTATTTTTTATTTTTAAATTTTTTTTTTATTCTACTCCTTCCTGCTATCTCTCTTTCATCTTTTTTTTAATATCTCACACACAGTTTTTTATCTCTCTGTCATCACAAACATGTCTACCCAGAAACTCGAAAGAAAGCCAATTAACTTCTCCAACATTTTGCTTGGTGCTGGCCTGAATCTGGTCGAGTATGTTCACCATTACCACCCTCAATTTGCACCAATTGGCGCCCCCCAAACTGAATTGTACTAACAACCCCGCAGAGTCACCTCTCTTGGTCAACCCCTGGAGGTCATCAAGACTACCATGGCTGCCAACCGTAGCGACTCCTTCTTCACTGCCATCACTCGTATCTGGGGCCGTGGTGGTTTCTTTGGATTTTACCAGGGTCTTGTCCCCTGGGCCTGGATCGAAGCTTCTACCAAGGGCGCTGTTCTGCTTTTCGTCTCCGTTGAGGCTGAATACGCTGCAAAGGCCAACCTTGGCTTTGGAAACTTTGCTGCTGGTATCACCGGTGGTATGGTTGGTGGTCTCGCCCAGGCCTACATGACCATGGGTTTCTGCACATGCATGAAGACTGTTGAGATCACCCGTCACAAGACCGCTGCTGTTGGCGGCGTCAAGATTCCCACTACCTTTGAGGTTTTCAAGGATATCTACAAAAAGGAGGGCATCAGAGGTATTAACAAGGGTGTCAACGCTGTTGCCATTCGCCAGTGCACTAACTGGGGCTCCCGTTTCGGTTTTGCCCGTCTTGGTGAGGAGGGAATTAGAAAGGTTACCGGCAAGAACAATGGCGAGAAGCTCAACATTTTTGAAAAGATCATTGCTTCCACCATCGGTGGTGGTCTTTCTGCTTGGAACCAGCCTATTGAGGTCATTAGAGTCGAGATGCAGTCCAAGACTGTTGATCCCAACAGACCCAAGAACCTGACTGTTACCAAGGCCTTCAAGTACATTTACGAGACTAACGGCTTCAAGGGTCTCTACAGAGGTGTCACCCCTCGTATTGGTCTGGGTGTGTGGCAGACCATCTTCATGGTCGGTCTCGGTGACAAGGCTAGAGAATACGTTGGAAAGCTCACTGGCCAGCCTGTTGTCGGCGGTGGTCACTAAACGGCTAAACACCCCTGGTGTATATGTAACTGAAAAAAAAGAAAAAAGAGAGATATAATAATTGTTTGTTTGTTTTTATGTAATACATGATTTTACTATTCTACATGATGCCCCTCCGACTTTGCTCCCCTTTGGTGTTTATCGCGGTTGCTTCAATTTTCAATTGCCATGAGGTGAGTTTGCAGAATTGCCGAAACATTCAGCCGTATGTTTATTCTTAGTTAACTGCTTATGTCAACATGGGCTAGGGCCTAGTAATTGACAAAGTGATATCTGGCAAAACATTTGAGCTGCGGATTCCTACGAAACAGCCAACATAACTAGAACCACGAAGAGATGCTAGGCAAACCAGCCATCACACCATCGCTACGCAGCCAATGGGCTGTGGCACTTTTGTTTTTGGTGTTTATGCTGTCAGCCTTGCATTCGCTGCTGCTCCACCACCCGGACAAGGCAGGCTGCGGTCATGTCTGGATGTACCCAACGTACACAGAGTTGACTGGATTTAACCGGCAGCACACACGCTTGGGTGATAAGTACGCACTATATCTATATCGTGACGACTACTACCAGCGCATCGACCCGGGAGAGTTTAAACCAACTGGCATCCCTGTGATATTTATTCCAGGCAACGCCGGCAGCTACAAGCAAGCGCGCTCGATAGGATCGCTTGCAGCTGAGGCCATCTCCGAGCGCGGACTCTCCGCCGACACGCAGATTGATCTTTTCACGGCTGATTTTCAGGAGGACTTTACTGCGTTTCATGGGCGTACACTGCTGGACCAGGCCGAGTACGTGAACGACGCCATCAAGTTCATTCTCAATTTGTACGACAATCCGAATCCGGCCACCCCGCACCCTAAATCGGTGATTGTGATTGGCCATTCAATGGGAGGATTTATCGCCCGAACGTTGGTGGGGCTTAATAACTACACGCCAGAGTCCGTGAACACCATCTTGACGCTGGCGTCACCGCACGCGCTTCCTCCTCTGACCTTTGACGCGGAGTTAACTAATGTATACCAGCTGGTCAACCGCTACTGGGCTGAAGCGCACTCAGCAGATATGATTGGTCGGTCTCCACTCTCCTCTGTTGCACTTGTGTCTATCGCAGGCGGGAAACCCGACAACATGGTCCCCTCAGACTACTCGGCTGTTTCGCAGTTTGCGCGACCCTCGCACGCATTTGCAGTATTTTCTTACGGCATCCCAGGGGTGTGGACGGGAATTGATCATCAAGCAATAGTATGGTGCCACCAGGTCCGGGTGGCCATTGTAAATGCTCTGCTGGAGATTGTAGACCCAGAGTCTCCCTCCAAAACGAAATCCCTTGAGGCACGAATGGGAGTCTTTGCAAAGTACTTTCTGTCTGGCTTTGAGCCCTATCCGTATAATACTAAGAATGTAGCACCGCTAGCGACACTCCCTGAAGCTGAGCAGGCAGCTCCGGTTGACGGCCCTATGACTATAATCAGTGCTACTGCACATACTATAAAGCCGACGGTGATTAAGGTAAATCCTGGTAACGGCGTACAGATCTTTTCTAATGTATCTGATGTTGATATCCAGCTCTGCTCTGCCAGCTTTTTGTGTCGCAAAGTCGACCAGGACGCTCTTAAGGTTCCACACTCTTCGCCCTACTTTCTGGAACCATTTCAAAGTGGGTTTAAAAAGACGCAGCCATCAACTTTTGCATATTATCTGGAGTATACTCCTGCACAACTGAATGGCGTGTCTTATATCTCAGTTATCCCCAAAACTTCTCTTGCTGACAATGACTATATTGTAATTAATACTGGCGTTAAACAGCGAGAAATCGAGGTTGGTGCCTCGTATATGATCTTTGGCGGACTTTCCGTGCGAGTACCCGCTGGCCAGGCCACAGATATTTCGCTTAAAGGTGCCACTTCTAGTCTTCTTTCCTACACAGTTGAGATTGTTGACGCGGGCCAGAAAATTTCCAAAAGCGTGTTTCGTCCGTTTATACGGCAATATGTGCTGGATCCATTTGAATCCAAGTTCCATGTCAATGTTTTTGGCAAGGCGCGGCGTGCTTTTGTTTTTTTTCATGGGCTGGACTCTCCATTTATTGGGCACCTGGCACAATCAGCAAACAACATGCAGGAGAACAACCTGCATGTACAAGTTTTCACACCCCCTACGACCCACGCTACTGAGGGCTCTGACACCAGCTTTGAGGTTCGCATCAAGTTGGATGTATGGGGAACCTTGGGAAACCTCATACCTCGCTACCGCACAATCCTGATTCCATTTTCAATTGCCGTTGTTCTTTCTGTTATTCTCATCCAGCTCTATTCGCTGGCCCTGCAAGGCTCTTATACTCCTGGTTCAGGCTTCAAGAAAAGCCGCCATGTAGAAAGTGTCCCGACCTTTTCACAGGGCCTTCAAATGCTGATTCGGTCGTTTTTGCCGGTGGCTGTACCGGTACTTATGCTGCTCCAGCTACTTATGAGCTTTAAGCCTTTACGTTTCGTCGTCAACCTGATCCTCCAGGCGCCTTTTCTCTTTCGCAATGGTGGGGTATTTACTACAGCCACGCATTTGATAACAACCGCAACCGGGTCGGATAGTAGTAACGATTCAGTTGGAACCCTTGCGCCCGGCAACCCCTTCGTTGTTGGTTTAGTGACGAATCGCAACAATCTGCTTTTGTTGCTTATTACTCCGCTCCTTGCATTTGTAGCGATTGGCATGACCGTAACTGTGCACGGGTTAATAATGGGCCTTGTCAACGGGCTAGCCCGCTTGCTTTCGAATGCATTGCCACGGGGACGCTTGCACCGTGATGATAAAAAGGACAGACCCACAGTGAGTGCTGGTGTCAACATTCGTGGACGCCAGGTAAGCTACCTGTGGCTCACAGCCACTGGCCTTGCGCTTTTGGTCACTAAAATTTACGCACCGTACCCCCTGGCTTACACCATCTCGGTCGTTTACTTTTTGTACCTTGTCATCCTAGCAAAACTAAACCGGCTCCAGTACCAAGGCTTGGGTCGGCCCCAAAATGATACATTTATCAACTTTGCTGAATCGTTTTTAATGCTCTTGCTATGGACCGTCCCGCTTGGGATCCCCGTGGTTATTTCGTGGGTGCACACGCTTATTGAGCACTCCTTTTGGCAGCCGTGCTCATCGCACAGAAATGTCGTCAACATTATTCCGCTACTGTTGGTAATTTATCTATTCCAGACTCATTATGTCTCAGTTACACCAGCTCGGTCAATGCCGTCGTCGTCAGCGTCGCCCCCGGTAATTAGTAGCAACAAATACGCAGCACAGATGCGTACTTGGGGTGTCACATTCTTTGGAAGTTTGACGGTTTATATTATTCTTTATGCCATCATGCTCGGTTTCAACAATACCTACATGCTTTTCCACCTTGTCAACATTGCCCTGGTCTGCGTGGCTGTCTACGGCATAATACTTAGTAGATGATTTATACCCAAAAACACAAACAAAAACACCGGAAAAAAAAACACCCTTGTTACTGCACACCTACATAGCATGTGTATAACCAAGTCCACATTTATATGGTTTGAATTACACACCAATGAGATATAATCTTTAAAGATAAATATATAACTATAGAAAAAAAAAAGTTTGATTAAATAATTGTGTTCTTTTTAAAATATTTTTGTTTTTGGGTGGATGATAACTTTCGAGGGAAAAAAAAAGCTTTTAAAAGCTCGTCCTACATAATGGGCTGATCATCTCAAAGGGATATGCCTCAGACTCTCGGCATCGGCCTCATAGTCATCATCAAGAACAATGTCAATGCTGTCGCGTCTTACGCCGGATTGCTGAGGAGGGGCCTGGTACATATTGTTGAGCTCAATTTGCTGGTCATCCGAGGATGGAATAGCAACATGGCCATGCTTCCACTGGTTCTCCTCATTGGTGTCCTGCAGATACTTGTAAAGGGTAATAAGACCAAGGATAAGCAGATAGAGCAGGAACGCACAGGATGAAAGCACAAGTAGGTATGAGGAGTGGTCAATTCCAACAGCGGATAGGAGCTGCAGCTGTTCCTCATTGGCGCCAATAAAGCAAATACCACTCTCAACAAGCAATAATGGCGGCAAGTGCTGGAACGCCTTGATGGCGCGGGAATCAGAGTTGGCATCCTTTAGCACAAATGAGATTTCAATAATGCGCGTAAAACCAGCGGCCATGAGCGCAAGACCAAAAAATGCGTGGACTTTGGTTGAGATCATAAGATGTTGTGCGTGCTCGCTCATGGCCCAGCCGGTGAAAATAAGCACAAGCGCAGGGATGTGGTTACGTTTGGGCTCGCCCGTGGACCAGTTTTTAGAAAGAAGAATGCCAACCATGCCGGCACACCACCAGATAATACCCATACTGGTATGCTGGTAATCGCCATGGCTCCAACTCTGGCCCCATCGGTGCTCAGTGAAAGTGTTCACAATACCCCAGGCGGTAATGATGCAACTGTCATAAAACTCCTGGCTCTTGTTGCGACTGGCCAGGGCCTTCTCGCCGAAATAAAGCATAATAGCAAGAACAAAGCCGTAGGCAATGAAAGAAGAGCCCATGATTCCGTGGGCTAGGCACTGACCAAGATGATCAGCGTGACAGAAGCCTTCAAGTGTGATAACACCAAAGCCAATCTGGACCCACGAAACAATAGGAATCAAAACAGCAATTATATAGTGGATCTTAACCATAACCTGCCTGACTTTGCCGAGGAAGCCCTTGTTGATATGCAGCTTTAATAAAACACCGATGATGATTTGACTGAGCGCCATGAGCATGACCCAGCCACCAAATTTGGAGTGGATATTGTCGCTAGGGAACTCGCGGCCCTTGTGGTGGTGTCCGATAAAGTAGCCGGTGATTGCGAGCAGACCAGCAAGTGTCTGCACCGGAACATGCCAGCGGTTTCGACTGAGTCCGAGAACAAGTCCCACAGGGAAAAGAATGCCAAAAGTGAACATCATGATGAGAATATGGGCCCACAGGACGCCGTCAATAGGATCCGGGCTGACGTATGTGCCTTCTTCCAGGTTCGCAGAATGTTCATGACGGCCAAAAAGCATGGCGTAGCTATGCGAGGTCATAGTAACTATAAAAAAGAAAAAAAAAGAAAAAAATCGAGGGAGGAGATGCTGGTCTTAATCAAGTTTCCAGGCTTGTTACAATGGTGATTGTGGTCTGCTAAGTAATATGGGAACCGTAATTGGCTCAAGTGGGGGACCTTGCCGTTGTAAATATGTACAAATCGATGACCTTTGTAATGGAGCTTGCTATCAGAAAGGAAGAGGTCCTCAGGAACGGTGGCTTGCCTAGTTCAACTGAAGTTAATGGGTGAGGTGGCAGAATAGAGGGAAATCGATCGATAGTCGACAGAAACAGGAGATCAAAGGGAGTAGCTAAAGAGGGATTTGTTTGTATGATTATTTTTATTTTATTTTTATTTTTTTATTTTTTTTTATTTTTGATTATTCGCTTTTGAGTTCAGGAGACGTTGTAGCTTGAAAGGCAACGTGGGCTCGAGGGGAATATATAATTACATTTTGAGAGTTATAACATAAGCAAACAGTCCCATAAACTAAATTTTAAGCAATATTTCAAACTGATATGACATAAACAATTACATCAGCACGTTATTCCCATTCATTGCCCCATCACAACACGTCCAGACAAAAGTCAAAGCGTGTCGGTCACTGAAAAAATTCCAACCTTCGACTTTTCCCTCTCTACCCATGAACTAGCCATCTCATGTCTATTCCAACTACCTTGGCCTCCAATTTAGCTGCGTCTCAGCGCACTGGTTGTAATAGGTATTTTAAGCTTTTATGGATTTCTTGTTTCAACGTTGTTCACTAACTCTTTTCTACAGCAAAATATCATGGTCTAAACTCGGTGCAATTGCCTACGTTGTTGATACCACCTCGGTAAACATCACACACCTGGCGTGCGTCGATGGTGAGAGCTGGGAGTTCTCTTCGCCTTACAAGATCACCCCCGTCGACTACAATGGTGTCTCTCATCCCATTGCCTTTCTGTCGTGGAATTCAGGAGGCACTGACCTCACCATCACTGATATCAACGGCCATCTATGGATTTATATAGCATCAGCCACACACATCGGCACCTACGACTGCAAGTGCTCACCAAACATTAACAAGGCCCCTCCAAACCCGCTTGAACTAAATTCTGTTATTGGATTTAAGTGGCTTGAGCCAGAGAAAAGCGTCATCTTGATGAACCCTGCAACACTACTTCCTTCTTTTGAACAATACCTCAAGAACCTACCCAGCGACGCGAATCAGTCTACCACAATTGCGACCTACAACTATTTTCACGCGCATCATTATGGACCGTATATTCCTCTAATTTCTAATAATCCCAAACAGGCATGCATCGCCGTCACTCGTCGCGGCACAATTCGACTTTTCACACAGGGTATGTCCGACACCAAGTACATTGAAATCACCATGCCTGTCGACAAATGGGCAACCAAAGGAGAGGAAGTTCTCTTTTCTCATGCATCTTTTGCCGGCACAAGAGATGGTACCCTTATTTTGGCTGCATACTCATCTCAGAACGAAAACCTCTATATTTATAAGGTCATGCTCGAATGGCCGGCGCTCGCGGCAGCGGCCTCTAACAGAAATAATTCTATAGGCGGCGGTTCGAATCACTTGGCAGTAATTCAAGTCAAGCGTCTCTTACGAACAAAGATTATGGCACCCGACAACAACGGGTACTTTTTATCACACATGCTAGTTGCATCGTCTGCGTTGCACAATACGGATGCTGAGTCCGACGCGGAAATATACGTTACGTTTTCATCTTCTCGGAATGATTCTATTGTTCAAAAGTTTGATCTGGTCACAAAACCTGTTATATTACACAATAACTTCTTTGGGCTTTCATCGCAGCGTGACTCTATGGGAGGAAATGAACAGAGCCAGTCGACGCTGGTTTCATCAGAACCCACTCGCTATTCAAAACTAGTCACTAACGTGAGCTTAGCTCTTTGCGACTCGTTCATATGTACTAGTTTTATTGATGGAACTGTTGACCTCAAACACAGACCGCACTTTTCCAACATCAAGGTTACCAATAATTCAATATGTTCGCTACTGTCTATCGGTTTTCAACTGACGTCCTTAGAAACAGTGACAGACGTTTGCATCTCACCTACCTTAGCATCTGTGGTGTATTTAGATGGTAATGGTAAATTGAAGATCTCATTTGCGCAGAACACCAAGCTCGCAGCTCCGTTAGTGCCTGGCCAGGTGAAGGCATCTAACCTACTGATGGTTGTTTCTGCACTAGGTCTGGCAGTGCGTCATGCAGCTGCTTGCTTCACAAGCTCATGTTGTGACGATCTACTCTATGTCATGAAAACTGAATATATCAAACTCAAGGCTGGATCTCCAGAATTTGCCGAACAGTTTTTGCGACTCTTGCTTCGTGAGTCTTATAGAGCTGTATCTTTCTCGCTAGATCTTATGAAAGACGTTCCTATGGATAAACTAATAGTCAACCCTTCACTCCAACGGCTTTTAAGTATGCAGGTGGTCCTGGGAACATCTGCTGGATGGAAAAGAAATACCATGGCACGCGTAGCCTGGTGTCTGCTAAACATGAGAATGCTCTCTTTTGGCTTTACATTTACGTTGAGAGCAATTGTTCAGCCTCGTCAACATAACAATTCCAATCAGACAGATATTGAGTACTACTCCGGGTACATTATGTCTATGGTTGGCTTATCCAGATGGTGCATTGACTTTATGGCGTTTGTATGCCAAGAGCTGTATATGTCTTCTCTTGAGACTGATCATTTTTCTTATTTTAAGAACAAAACCTCAGTTCCCGCAGCGATGATGTTAGGAAAGGTGCCACGAATGTTTTTGATTTTTTCTCTACGCGGTGTCAGGGGCATTGAGTCAAACATTAGAAAGCTGGCCGAACAGGAAGCAAACACGTTTAGTGGACCTGCTCACACGGCTCTCCGCAAAATTCGAGAAATCACACAACAGTTTTCACCTGTACCACTAGAGATCTTTGAGCGGCTTACAACCGATCTAGACAACTCACTGAACAATATCTACTTGAATCTTTCGGACCGCTTGAACTTGGAGCATGATCTCATTTTTAACGCAAAAGTGCCCGATGATTTTGCAAACGTTCTCTCGCGTACAGTCGAAATTTTCAATAGTCACATTGTTCCTAAGATCAACGTTTCGTGGTTGTACTACTACGATGTATCATGGCTGGGCTTAAACGAGGTCTCAGATGAACAAATCAATGCTGATAATGTGGTTCAATCATTCGACCATGCTCACCACTCGGCACTCAGTAGGCGTTTATCTACCTTTCTACAGACCAACCGCACCCCGGTTAGCACTAGCCCCAGCGGAGCGAACGGAGCCAGCAACAGTGATGTGAAAGAGTACCGTCCGCACATTAACGGTGTTCAAGAAATCGATTACCTCAGGAAGCAAGAGATGTCACGCTTCTCCGTCGGCTCGGGTATCCGCTGTCGCTGCGTGCGTTGCGGCGAGCGCACTGTTTGGCATAACCCCAAGGCTAGCCCCAACACATACTGGACAATAGCGTGTCAAAAGTCGTGTATCTGCAGTGGCGTATGGATCCCACTAGAAGAAGAGAAGTGAAAAAAAAAAGAGAAATAAAGGGAATAGAAAGTAATTTATACAATCCATGGTGAAGTAAATCATAACTGTGATTTGTAGAGTTTCGGGGTTTAAAGAAACCAGAAACTGGCAATTAAAGGGCCATTAAATGCCTAATTGTTTTTTTTTTCAAAATTTTGTTACCAGGAAACTGATTAAAATCGTTGTTTTAAAGAGTAGTATATATGGACTGCTAAATGACAAGTAGGAAAAAAAAAAGTATAGAACTATCGTAGATTTCAAATGCATTATATGCTATGCAGGGTCTAGATCGGCGTAACAAGCAGCGCTGCAAGTTTGCTCTTGATGTACGCAAGGTGCTTAACCTTCTGACCAACAGAGCGAGAGCCATAGCCGCGCGCATACCAGTCTTCTGGTCCGGACAACACGTCAGCTTCATTATTTTCGTCAATGCTATCACTTTCCTCTCTATGGAAGATGGGCGCAAGCAACTCGTTCTCGGTGTGGAGCTTGCCCGATGGAAGCACTACAATAGTCTCACCCACACCAAGCGCACGCGTTACATTCGCTGCCTCGGGGTCAGAGACTGGGTCGATACAGCTGCCCCCATTGCGCAATTTGCGAAGCGTGTTTGTAATCTCAAGCGTGTCACGCTTAACCAGTGACAAGATGCCGCGATGCACGCAGACAGCTTGCTCTTGTGCAGCAAATGCACCGGCCAACAGTTGTTTAAGATCCTTGACTCCAGTTCGCGGCGGAATGCGCATAATAATCTCAGCAGGTGTGAGGTACCCGACCGTATGCTCTGTAAGCATTCGGAGGAAACGTGTGTGCGCCATGCAATAAGTAATAAGGTCGTCCCAGAGCTCACGCTCCTGGTAATGCGTCTTGGCAAATGTAATGGCTTGTTCTGTATCCTTGAGGCGAGTGAGGATTATATTCAGCGCTTGCCTTATCTTGCCAGTTTGCTCCAATAAGTATACCAATTCGGGGATGTAGTCATTTGCTTCACAGATTTGAATTGCCCTGTTGTAGTCCAAGCTGCGCTTGGTGCCAGGGTTATCACCCGCTGCTGCATTACGACGGGTGGCTGATTTGAGGAAATTAAGTAGCTTGGAGCGATCAAACTCTGAAAGGAGTTCAAATCGTAAATCATCAAATTGCTTGCACACCAAGGGATCGACCAGCGTCAGACGGTCCAAGTAAAGGAATACAACGACTCGCATTGAGTCTCCACGCTTGAGTAACTCGTCCACCACCTGTTGAGGAAGTACACTGTTTCTAGCATGTACTACAGCAGTTATAGCAGCAGAAAGTGTGTCTTTTAGAATAGGTAGGGGCGACAGTAACAGATCATCTTCATGAGATAGATTCAATGTTAGAAGCTCTGGAATCTTACTTAAAATATCATGGAATAAGTTTTGACGCTGGACTAGTTCAAGGACGGAGGGATCTTTTAAATACACCAAGTGTGTGGCTGCCGCTAGGTAATCTTCCAGTTGAAGGTATAACGAGATTAACGTCTTTCTAAGTTCTTCTTCTTCGGGGTTTTGCTTAAGTATATCTTCAAAATACACTTTTATTGTATCAAAATGGTATAGTTTTGTGTCCCATTTTTTTAAGTACTGGATCAGGTTTTTCAAGTCAAGCTCATCAATGTAATGAATCAAAATAGCATCGTATATTGCACGGTCATTTGTTTCAGATGAAATGGCTGGTAAAAGCTCAGCTGTCTCGGTTATGTACTTGCCATGATCGATAAATTTCCATCCAAACTTGTTCCAGATTTGTATTGAATGCTCAATTCGCTTGTCAAGTGTCATGTCTTCACTATAAGTGTCGATAAATGTGTTTTGAATCATGCTAAGTGTGTTGAGGGCTTTGAGCCAGTTTCCCTTTGATAACAGGTCCTGTACCCAGCTAATACCAATCTGGTAGCGGTCGTAGGATGGCCCGTAGTTGGCAGAAAACTTCCAGGCCTCGCCATATGCGCCATTTTCTAATAGCCATTCAATTTTGTTGCCCAAATCGCGTTCTTCAGCAACCACAATCTCGCTGGCCGAAATGATGAGAAATTTAGATGCTGAAGTCGTTTCAGCAAACTGCAAAATATGATAATCGTTTGGTCGCAATCTTTGCGTTTCTTCTAGTTTCAATGACGTATCAGTGTAAGTAATTACGCCAGTAGAGTCAAGCAGCTGGATGCGTGGAGTTAAGGGATTCTTCTGCTCTAAGTCTCCTGAGAGCCCAGGGTAGCTGAGGACCATTATTGAGTCTCTAAAGCTTGCTATACCAGCTACAAGCAAGTTCATATCGAGCTCTGCTTCTACAGTAATTGTTTGGTCTACTGAGTTGGAGACCAAGGAGCTTGCAGCAGAAAATACCATTGATGCACCAGATGAAAGAAGCCCTTTGCTGGGACCACCGCCGATAATGCCACTCTCTCGGCGGCTGCGTCGGTGCTTTGAGATCTCAATCTTTAGATTCCACACTTTTCCAGCCCAACCAATGTAGAGTCGGTTGCGCTCAGGAACGCAGATGCGTGGGCGGCAGCCTTCGCCGCCAACAGGAATTGGCAGATTTAAAAGCAATTGCTTGTTAAACTTACCATACACGCTGAGGCCTGCGCCATTCATCCAAATGATAACATCTTCAATCCAGTAGATTGACACAACCGGATCTTCGCCCGAATCAAGCACGGTGTCAGCCAGATTCCCGAGCCAGCCGCGCTCTGTAAGAACAACCTCGCCGGCTGTGCCGCCACTGATAAATGACTTGGTAACGGAGTATTCGGGGTCTAGTGCAATTGAGTGCACTGGCCGCTTAAAATCTTTTACTAAAATATCGGATTTGTCCAAAATAGAGATAACCACAACAGTTCCGTCAAGCGAGGCCGATCCAATGTATGTACCGTCAGAGGAAAGCCCTAACACAGAGGCCTTGTGCGCGCGATAGGTTCGGATAATTGTAAAATCGAGCTTTGTCACATGGATCACGCCTGAATGTGCTCCAAATACCAGGAATGTGTCCGTTGACAAGCACGCTGATATGGAATCTTTGAAAATTGAGGGCGGAAGTTTGGAAACTTTTGTGTATTTCAATATGGGTTCTATTATGCTGAGGGATGGTTCTTGTTGATGCTGCACTTGCTCTTCAGGCAGCGCAGATTTGGGCTCCGTTTCAAACGACATATCGTCAGCCATTGTACGACACGATTCTAGGTGATGCTGAATAGGCTGAAATTTTTAGATAGAAAAGTGGGATCGTCAAGGCTCTGTTGAGAATTTCAGCCGGAGAGGCCCAGTTTCGCTTTTGCAGTGTAACGCCGCTCACAGCAAACCGTGCGTCTTTAACAGTTTATGCAGTTAATGGGTCTGCACGGGTTACCATACGAAGGACACGCCATACAACACCCCCAAAAAAATAATAATTACTGATTTGAAAGACTTAAAATCTGGCATTAAACAGGGGTCTTGTTGATCATAAGATACAAGTGATAGGTTGGCTAATTTCTACATTATATTTCGTCCTCTCCTTCCCGCTCTAGCCGCAGTCGGCCGTTCACTTCACCGAACCAGGCTACCAGGCCTTCGACCTCCATAACGCCCTCCAGACTGGCACCAGTTTTACGCGCCTCTACCACAACCTGGTCGTAGTATTTTTCGTAAGCCTGGATCACCAAATCCTGTACTGAGTCGATGAGAATATCCACTGTCCGGCTATCTTCAATGTAGCCCTCCATAACCTTGCGCAGCCGTGGAACCTCTTTTGATGCATCCTCGCGTAGCTTCCGGGTTTGCTCTACCACTTTTTCAACATCAATAGTACCTGTGGAAATAGATCCAATCACAGACTTGACGGCTTCTTCGGTCACGTCGTGTACTGCATTCCGTAGCTTGGCATATAGTTCTTCCTTCGCGTCGAACATATTATTTACCACCTTGGGTACACCAATCTTGGCTAGATTAAGCAAATGTGATGTATTTAGACTCACACCCTCTGTTTTGACTAGCTCAAACACTTCGGCAAGTCCACTAAAATCAAATTGGACCTCTGCAGGGATATACTCAATGTCAAATTCCATGATTTGCTGACGCAGCAAGAGCAGATGCTTGATTAAAAACAAGTCAGCCTCCAATTTGCCAATTCGCGACACTGCAAGAGTGTGTGCCGCTTGTAGAGAACCCAAACACTCATGAACAATACGGTGGGCCAGATCATCAAAAATTGTTGAGCTAATGAGCTGGTAAATCTGCGATAAAAGAGTAACTGCCTTTCGCATAGGTGGATACCAGTCTTTAAATAGATTTTCAGGGTCGAATTCACGTGTGCCCTGTAGCTCGCTCGATGTCGACTTGGCTCGCTTGTGGCTGCGTCTGTGACTTAAGCCGTAAAGGTCCTCTTCCTTTGGAACATGGCGGACAATCTCTTGTTCGACAAAAGCTTGCACTCGGAACAGCAGTCTCGACTGGATGTCCTGAAGCACAGGCTTGAAAAGTTCAAAAAAGTCTATCTCTTCATCCTCTTGTTCGGTTTCGACAGGCATAGAGCCAACACTTGAACTATCGCCATCCTCCTCTTTCTTGTAATCTAGTAGCATAGATGTCAGTTCGCATAGAAGGTTAATATCTGTCTCTCTAATAACCCGCTGTCTCACGGTATCGTATAGGAAACTGCACAACTCTCCTAGCCATTCAACAACAGTGTCCTCGCCAGTGTTAAAGAATTTATAGAACAATTTGTACTCCTGTTTGCACAGATTTTTGTAGAAGAGCAGGTTCAACCGTGTAAACTGAATGATCTCAGTCTGGTCCTTAGCCGATTCTTCACTATTCTTGTAGATCTGTGGTGCCAGCAGTTTATACCGCGTTGCAAAGTATGTCCGCATGCAGTCAAGAAGCAGCTCATTATACTCTTCGTGACTCTCACCACGTTGTGCGATTTCCTTCGTCAGATTAAAAATTGTATCGGCTTCGGCCTCAAACTTGGCGTACAAAAATACATTGATCGCTGCGGCGTTAGCTACCTTGGTGTTGTGGGCCTCGTTCTCTAGGTCCTTTAGTGCTGTCTGAATGTAGACCTGAACGAGACTAAGTGCGCGAGTCATGCAATGGCGAAATCGTTGTTGGTAGATCTCAATGCTCTTAAAATGCTTGTGCTTTTGAACGTAGATCAAACCTTCGTCAAGCTGATCTAACAAGGTCGGGAATGTCTTTTTTATGACAAGATCAGTGCCCGGACTGTTTAATTGGCGAGTGATGTTATCCAGATTTTCAAACACCTTTAGATTCTTGTCAATCTCGTCGCAGAGGTTGGTCAGGCGCGCCTGCTCATTAAGTAGTCCATTGCAGGTTTCTTGAAGACTATGTGTCTCTTTGTGAACATTGTCAAAGCCTTTAGTCAAATTATTGATATAATCCAAAACAATGTCTGATTGCTTAAGCAATTTGTTGCACGAGAACAAGTGTAAATTGGCTGTATCTCTGAATATAATGAAGTCGGCGTCATTAGCAGTGTCGATACCCGTGATGCCGACTTCGGGCTCAGCATAAAAATTATCAAAATACTTCATGTCGGTGCGAGTGAATGGATACACTTTTGGTGGCTCGCTAATTGGCGGATGTACCAGCTTCGAGACAGAGTGGGCACGTCGTCGGGGGACATCCGCCTCCTCAGGGATGCTGCGCTTCGCCTTTACCTGAGAGCTGTAGTTTTTGGAATCGATAGCGACAGACTGAAGAATTGACTTTGCACGCTTACGATGTTTCGGAGGCGCCAGAGTCTGTGCCGGCGCCTCTTGCTGAAAGTCATTCGTGTACATCCACTCGTCGTACATGTTGAAAGTGATGGTCCGGCTATGGGTGAGTAACTTTACGTGGTCAAAAGAAGAAAAGGTTGAAGGTGATGAAAGCGGAAATTTTCAGAAATTTTGGTTTTTTCTTTATTTTTTTCTCTCTCTTTTTTTAACCACGACTCTTGCGTATTATTAAAACCCTAGAAATAAACGACAAATCATAATGGCTGTAGCTACTCCAGAGCAGATCGCGCAGTGGAAGGAAACGAAGAAGATTGGAATCATCGGTCTTGGTGACATGGGCCAATTGTACGCCCGTAAGTTCACCGAGTCTGGTTGGAAGTAAGTACATTTCTCCGCCTTCTATCTGGCTTTTACTAACCTTCATCCAGGGTCTGTGCATGCGACCGTGAGAGTCTTTACGAAGAGACTAAAAAGAAGTTCCTTAATACATCTGTTGAGGTGGTTCGCGATGGTCACCTCGTCTCCCGTGTATCTGATTTTATCATCTACAGCGTTGAGGCTGCTAATATCAAGCAAATTGCTGCAACTTATGGCCCGTCAACTAAAGTCAACGCCATTGTTGGTGGTCAAACCTCATGCAAAGCACCTGAGATTGAAGCATTTGAGGCCTCGTTGCCCGAAGATGTTGAGATCATTACCTGTCACTCTCTACATGGACCGAGGGTTGCGACCGAGGGTCAGCCGCTTGTCCTGATCCAACACCGCGCCAGTGATGAATCATTTGCATTTGTCGAAAGCCTGTTCGAAGATTTCAAGTCTAAAAAGGTCTATCTGACTGCTACCGAGCATGATAGAATTACTGCTGATACCCAGGCCGTCACTCATGCGGCCTTCCTTAGCATGGGCGTTGCATGGATGGCTAACAACCAGTACCCGTGGACCATTCCCAAGTGGATTGGCGGTATCGAAAACGCAAAAGTCAACATCTCTCTGCGTATTTTTTCAAACAAGTGGCATGTCTACGCTGGCCTTGCCATCACAAACCCACAAGCCCACAAGCAGATTCTACAGTACGCCACTTCAACGACCGAGCTGTTTAAGCTGATGATTGAGGGCAGCGGCGATGAGTTACGCACACGCCTATTTGCCGCGCGCGACTTTGTGTTTGGCAAGCTTGAGAAAAAGCATAGTCTGCTGCTTTCAGACGATTTGCTAGAGAACTTTTCTCTAAGCAAGTCGCCACCGGAGGGACCCAAGGCTAACTCGCACCTGAGTTTGCTTGGTATCGTCGACAGTTGGTTCCAGCTCGGCATAATCCCATATGATCACATGATCTGCTCGACCCCGCTGTTTAGAATCTGGCTCGGCGTTACCGAATACATTTTCTGTACTCCGGGCCTGCTGGAAAGTATTGTTGACTTTGTCATTAAAGACCATACGTTCCGTCGCGATGACATGGAGTTTGTGATTGCAGCCCGTAGCTGGAGTGATATTGTTCATCATGGCGACTTTGAGCTGTACAAAAGCACGTTTGAGAAAACACAAAACTTCTTCAAGCCTAAGTTTGCAGAGGCCAACAAGCTTGGTAACGATATGATTAAGACAATCCTGAAGAAGACGGAGCAGAACGAACTTGAGAATGATGAGTAAAACAACTTTTTTTTTAAATCAACTAATAACTGCAAATAACTTATGTAAATAATGGCAAACGTCTATCGTCTTTTATAAATGCACGGCTTCAACAGGATCTTGGGGAGCTCCTCGGGCTCTTCAATAAAGCGCTTTCTGTTGCGCTGCTTCTCGTCGCGGTTTTCAATGTACTCCTTGTTGGGCTTGAAGAACTCCATCCGAATGAACATTTTGTTCGAGTCGTCGGTGTTCTTGTGGAAGAGGCCGAGCGACTTGAGCACCTTGACAAAATCCACAGTGTCATTTTCGACAAACCGGGACTTGATCTCTGCAATCCAGATTTCGCCATTAGGTTTCAAGATACGCAGGCCTTCCCGCACAAAGTCAAGGAAGTTGGTACCCATCAGCGCCAAACAAAACACGACAACGTGAGCACTCTCATCGGGCAATGGCACATTTTTAATGTCGGCAACAGTGATGCGCTCATTGGCCTTCTTAAGATCAAAACTATGGACCTCAAACTTGGGCTTCTTGAAAAAGCGAGCCGCCTTGCCCTTCTTGGGCAGGGTGACCTTTTTCTCAATGGCCTTAATTTGCAGTGCAAGGTTGGCCTCACCGCAGCCCATGTCAGCTACCACAATGCGGCCGTCCTTATCACCGGGCATGCCACCAGGGGCACCGATGGGTTTCTGCAGACGCTCCTTGATCTGCTCCGCAAAGGTGTCAACAGGGTTTTGGGGCCATGACTGCACCTGAGATCGGAAGCCCTGGTGGTACTCATCAAACATTTCGGGTTGCGCCTTCATGATACGCATGGCCTCCTCAGAGGTTGTTGTGTACAACTGCTCGTTGATCCAGCGGAATCGCGAACCAGCCAGCTTTTCCATCATCTTTTGCTGCAGCGGAGTCAACTTTGTCTTTGTAGAAATACCAACGGTCGCAAACGTATCAGCGGTCTTAGCCTGCTTCGAGGGCTTCTTATCGGTAGTCGCTGAAGCACTGGCGTTCTTGTCGTCCTGGTCGTCGTGCTTTCTCTTTTTATTCTTATTGTTTTTCTTGGCCTTCTTGGGCTCCGCAGTCTCAGCAGCAGCGGGAGCGGCAGCGGGAGCGGCAGCGGGAGCGGCAGCGGGAGCGGCAGCAGGGACAGGGGCAGGTTTCACAGACTCCACGGGCGCCGGCTTAACCTTGCCCTCAATATGCTGTTCAAACAAATCCTGGATCTCCGTAGACTTGACCTTCTTGCCCTTCTTGCCAAGGCCCTTATTATTGTTAGCAGCAGCAGAATCCTGCTCAGCCTTCTTAGCCTCATCGTGCTTCTTTCCCTTCTTCTTGTTCTGCACGGCAATGCTGGTTGGCACAGCCCAGCCCTCAACTTCGAAAAGAGACATATTAATAAGATATGATGGTGGTAGTAGTGGTTGCGAGTATATCCCGTTGGCAATAAAAGGGAAAAGAAACGAAAACTTTGGACAAAAATTTTATGAGCGTTGGGACTTTGGGTTGGGAGCACGGCTTGCGCCTGAACTCCAAGGAGGCCCGTCACACCGACTTAACAGGGCTTGACTCGACCGATCAAGAACGCCTCCAGGCGCAATACCCGTGTCCAGCAGAAAAAATAAATAAAAAATGCGTAGATCTTATTAACTTAAATAAATAGAGAAAAAAAAACATGTCAATATTATCAGTGTTTTCATGAGGTCAGAGCTCTCTCTAACCCGTCACTTTTCGGCGATGCTCCAGCCCGCCCTTTGACGGGAAACTCATGAACAGCTCCGGATCCTTCATTGGCGGAAACTCACGCACAAAATAGTCGTGCTCCAGCGCTTCCTGCGCCGTTATTCGGTCGTTGGGGTTAAGTGTGAGCAGCCGCGTCAGTAGATCAAGCGTACAGGGCGACGCGTTCGAAAACCGGACATTTAATGGAATTGGTCTGTAAAAACTTTGTTAGTTCTTTTGTTCTTTTTTGTTCACTCAAATCGGTGCTAATTTGGCAAAGAGAATGCACTTACTGTATTTTCGGGGCCTTCAAGGACCTCGCCCCAGGGAGAGTCTTATAGCCAGGCCAGTCGTCAAGGCTGCCCACATACTGGAGGATCTAATTGCAACGTTAGCAGCAGCACCATAAGGTAAACCAGGTTAGTTGTACTCACATGATTAAGTTGGTCGACTTCAGACTTGCCGCACAGAAATGGCGCATTCTGGAGCAGCTCTGCAAAAATGCATCCAATCGACCATAGATCAATGCTGGCTGTGTAGTCGGCCTTACCAAGTAGTAACTCTGGAGCTCTAAAAGGAATTGACGTCAGCAAAAAAAAAAAAAAAAAAAAAAAAAAAAAAAAAAACCAAAAAAACCCAAAAAAAAAAACAAAACCCCCACACAATATTATTTTTTCTCCACCCACCACCACAACAGCAGAAAGCGAACAACCACCCACCC
>Ga0160505_100580_pt1 | contig 20239 bp, 11 predicted proteins | sample DIDeMG_FD_108225 | JGI IMG/M metagenome (GOLD analysis project Ga0160505, IMG submission 108225) | Enriched chicken feces microbial communities from UW Madison campus, WI, USA - DID2874_E49_Stillage MG | ecosystem: Host-associated > Birds > Digestive system > Large intestine > Fecal ... | reverse complement strand
TGCTGTATGTAACACACAACAACAATTAAAAAAAACGAGCAGAAAGAAAAAATTTAAAATGGATAGAAATAAAAAAAAAAAAAAACCAAATAAAAAATTTTTTCAATTAATATCTTTAAAAAAAAAAAAAAAAAAAAAACAAAAAAAACAAAACAACAACAATAACAACGCTTTTATCAATATGATCCCCAAAACTGTTATTTCCCTACTGGCACTTACTTCTGCAGTTTATGCGCTCGACTCGAAGGAGATTGAGGTGTTCCGTAAATACGATTTAAGCAATGCCAAACCCTGTGCCGTGACACCTGACAACACATTCATCTGTTATAACCACATTGGAGATAACCTCTTCGAATTAGAACTCCTGGGTGACCTTACGGGTTCTACTGAGAAGGACGGGAGTGGTCTACAAAAAAAGCCGCTCATTGCTTCCTCAATGAACACCACTGAAGTATTTATCGACTTTATTAAGGACACATATGGTGCAAATGCTGCTGCCGAGACCGATAAACGTATTCGCGTTGGTGGGACAATCAGCGGTTTATTGAACCATGGCTCTACAGATTGCCAATACAACAGCACAAACGGCGCAATCCAGCGGACTATGCGTCATACTATTCATTCAATATATAAGTTTGTTCATGCTGCGGGCGTCGACACAGCCGTCAATGGTTTAGGACAACTGGTGAACAAGGGTATTAGCTACCTCAAAGTAAATCAAGCGCCTACATCGAAGTGTATGAAGTTGGACGATAACAACAACTGTGTATCATGGGCACAGTATGGTGACATTGGAATAGTTGGCAATGAGAGTCCATATATTTCACAGTTTACTGTGGCTTGCGGACAGCGGGGTAGATGTTCCATACTTAAGAAAAGAATGTCCGATGGCGGAGATCTCTGGGTCTGTGTGGATAACTGCGATGAAGAGGTGCCGCAACCACAGCCCAAACAGCTATTCATTAAAATTCAAAAAAACTGGCGTCACTAGTGGCCGATGGTTTCTAAAACGCCGTACACTATATTAGTCGGGTAAATAAAATATATCCCTTAAAGCAAGCTACTAAATCAATTAAAAGAAATTCTTTGCGTCATAGATTATTCCCGGAAGGGCCACGCCTTCTTTGAATCTGAGCATAAGTACCTGAGAAAAGCCTCCCCAGAACTTGATCTCAGTATTCTCCTTGATATCAAGAGGGGCACTGAGGCGGTGGTCAAGTTCTTATACTCATTACCACAACTTCTTTTTTGATGGTTCGTTTGATTAAGCAGCTTGTTAAGGTTTTACTAAATGTTAATCTCTGGTATTGATCTACTGGGTGATTTATCTCAGGTTTCCCTTAACACATGTAAACCACATAGAGAATTCGGCGCCATCGAACGTCTAAACTCATAACGCGCGCTGACACTGCTACCTTGACAGTCTCATAGAGAAAAACGCCTTTGGAATATCATGTTTTCTTTGTATGTCATTTCGTTATATAATTTTATTTGTAACTACAGTATTTTACTGGATACCTTCCAACACTCCGGCTCAAAATTCATGTCATCAACATCCATATGATTTACACCAATCTTCAATTCTTCACCAAATCTCTTCAAAATGTCAAATTCATATCACTTTGGTACCGAAACAAGCAGAAACCAGCAGAGAAACAAATCCCGCTATCCGGATATACAAGGAGCTACTTGTGGAAGCGTAGCAGCTAGCGAAAAACAAAAGAAATTTGATTTAGGATATCATGTTGTTGGGAAAATTAGTGTGATCCGGATTTGAGTAACATACTGTATTTAATGTAAAGACAATAAACTGATTGTCTATCTCTCTGGCTCAGAAATTTTAATAAAATCTGACCTGTCGCCCGGTATGGCTGAATGGCCGTGATAAAAAATGGCAAAATTTCTGGTTGGAAACTAGGAAAAAGAATTATACAATAGTTGAAACACCAATACAACACAGGCGAGAGAGGCAATCATAAATGGTATTGCAGTATAATAACTGATGTCCAATTAAGCTTGAGTGTTCCCAAGTTAATCATCAAACAAATATTTTTGAACGAGTTGCGTCACATCTTGAGCATCATCACTTGGCTTTTTACGGGTCCATGGCTAAAGTTAAGAGTGGTCTGAGGGATTTCTGAGTCCCAGATGCATGATGGCATCACTAGTATCAACCCTTTCTCTACCCATGCAACGGACGGTTATGGCACATGCTGCTCATTTATTTTTTGCTAAAGACCTGTGTCCGCATTTTCTATCGTCATGTTCCTTTATTCTTTTCTTTTTTTGTTATTTTCTTAATTTTTCAACTTCCATTTGGGAAAGTCCTATTTTATTTTCAGTTTAGTTTTCTTCTATAAATGCTACATAATTTCTATCATTAAAAAAATATACCTTTTATACTTAATACCCTTAGTACCTTTGATATCATATTTTTGAATACTCCGACCTTTGTAAGCTTTTTCTTCCAGTCGTCACTTAGTGTTATAGTCCGCTAACCCCAGTCCATTGCCTCACAAAAGAAGTTTCTGTACATTATGTTTTTCATACAACTGATAGCATCGATACCGTTTATAGTATCCATTCCTATGTCAATGACTGCAATAGGCATTAAGTTCTATGCTGTTTGATTGGCTTTTGGAGATGAAATTGCTACCAAAAATTATGATCGCAGTTATGCTAATATGAGTCAACTCTTAGATGATATTGAGAACGAAATACAAAAAAACATGTGACTGTCAAAAGGTGCAACTCTTCTTAGAATATGGAATTAACCATTACTATAAACACTTTTTTGCTTATATAAAGTGGGTAGGTGAGATAAAGAATAGAAAATTGGTTAATTAGTATTAGAAAATAAATACAGATTGAAAAGGATATAGAGTGGTTTATATAGCCATTAGGAGGTTGCATATTGTTATATAAGTGTAACTTCATGGGATCACTAACCTTAAGCGATGAGAGACAAGTCCGATATATTTTAGAACAAGTCTATTTCACGAAGGATTAAGTGTTAGCGGAGCTTTGGTTCATAGTTCTGAATGGGATGCTAGACTTACAGAAATAAAAATATAAGAATCCTGTATTTGGTTGGAGTACGTCCGCCTATTCATAACGGAACTTTCACGTTCTCGGTTGCTTGTTGGTATTTTGTAGCTATGTGTCATAAAGAAGCTTGTCATAACTGTGAAGATGGTGGATATCAAGGGCACATTTGATAACGTGAACATGAAAAAGCTGATAGGTCTGACGAGAAAGATGGAACTTCAGGAGGTTGCAGTTAGATGAACCTTCGAATTCACAAAGAACAGGTTGGAAAGCTTGGTATGAGACAAAGGCAGGCAATATATTCACTAGAATACCTTAGGGCTCCCCAGTGTCCTGTTGATATTTTTCATCTATACAGCGCCAAGCTATGGTGTGGTGTTAGCTGAGGGTTTTCAGGCCACTGACTTTATCAATGACATCACGGTTTACACGAGGGGATATATGATGGAGAATGCTAACCGACTCTCTAAAGCATTGAAGAAGGTATGTGTGTGGACAGAATCAATGCACAGAAAAAAAGATCTTGGTGAAAAGCTGGGGTTTATCTACTTTAACATAAAAAGACTTTTTACAGATACTGAAGACATCTCTCTGGCGCTGCCCGGCGAGGAGAAGAAAAAGTACCCAACAAAAAAGTAAAGCTCCTAAGATTTAGTCTGGAAAGAGGTCGGAGTTCAAACTCCATATCAGTAATGTGGCGAACAAAGCTGAATGGGTACGTAGAGTGGTAAAAGTTTTGGGCGGTATATTCCGTGTTGTTCGGGGTTCGACTCTGAGGTCGATGTACTTGGCGACGGTCATGGGGTGCGACTCTGAAGTTTTGCTCAATGGTGTATGTGAGTTAGATTAGGAAACTAGAGTCCATTAAGTATGAGACTCTCAATTGAAGAGAAAGAGGCACTCTTAGGAGTATTCCCAGACCTGGTCTTAGCCCAGTTGTTAAACACACCCAAAGGGCTCCAGGTAATGAAAGAGCATTTGTCATGAGGATAGACACAGCCAAGAAGGGCAATGAAAACCCTGCATAACATAATGACCCTGTACTTGTCATTAAGAAAGTCTATTTCAAAGGATATTTAATATTAATGTAAAACATTTCCCAAATTAGATTTCCATACGAAATTCCTTATAACAAGTGCCAAAAAATCAAACATTTGGTTGACGCTGATTCATCCCTTCGGCAACAAAAGCAACCGATCACAAGTTATAAGTTTTTATTGATCATATTATTACCTTCTTTAATGTCTAATATAATAGGACGGAATTCTTTCACAAAGAACAGCATCCTGAAGAGTATCAACCCACTTTAGAGGATTTCATGCACTACAAGCACTTATTGATCAAGAGAAGGAAACAGAATGAGAACCAAACTGATATTCGGAACTTCATTGAATGATTAGAGAGTATAGCCATGTATTGTTTTAATATATTTATAATTTGACTTGTCATTTCCATTAATAAAACTTTACATTAAGAGAGTTAAAGCGCTCCCCAGAATCGATTCCTTAATGCGGAGTATGGCTGTATATATTATCGTTAATATTTGACGAGTGATTTTGACATCGTAGATAAGACGGACAAAAAAATTAAAACAGAAATATAGGAAGCTTGTAATTGATCGAACATGCGTTATAAAAAGAAAGAAGAAAATTTATACAGACAGAAAAATATTGGTGATTATTATATACTTGAAACTTTGAAGTTTATGTCTTCTTTGTACGTCATTTTGTTTTATAATCTGTTTGTAGCGATATGACGTAAATAAAATAAGCTGGTTATCTATGCATCCTGCAGGGAAGGCAGAGGGAACTTACCCTGAGAGAAGGGTTCTCAATCGTGACACTATTGATTTTTACTTATTTTAACAAAGCTTTGCAATGGTTGAGCTTGAATATGCGTTGCCCCTAATCCTTACCTTTGGTTATAAAAAATCGGCGATACAGTACATTTTAGACTACACAGGTTTCGCAAACTATATAAACTGCTTTAAAAGTTTCTTTTCTCTTTTATTTTCCATCCTTTTTTTCTTTATAATTTTTTTTTACTTTTACCAATATGATCCCTAAAATTCTTATTTCATTACTGGCACTTACTTCTGCAGCTTATGCGCTCGACTCGAAGGAGGCTGAGGTGTTCCGTAAATACGATTTAAGCAATGCCAAACCCTGTGCCGTGACACCCGACAACACATTCATCTGTTATAACCACATTGAAGATAACCTCTTCGAATTACAGCTGCTGGACGATCTTTCGGGTTTCACTGAGGACGGGAGTGCTCAACAGAAAAAACTGCCCGTTGCTTCCTCAGTGAGCACCAATGAAGTATTTATCAACTTTATTAAGGACACATATGGTGCAGATGCTGCTGCCGAGGCTGGTAAACGTATCCTTGTTGGCGGGCTAATTGGTGGTTTGTAGAAACGTGGTTCTACAGATTGCCAACACAATGACACGAACGGCGCAATCCAGCGGGCTATGTGCCATACTAGATATATAGATGATCAATTTATTGTCCATACATCAAATAGTTATAAACATAATTATAAAATAAAACGTCATACAAAGAAGACATGAATTTCAAAGCATTTGTCTCTGTTAGACTGGCAAGGTAGCATTGTTAGCGCATGTCATGAGTTCAAGTGCTCGATGGAGCCGAATATGTCATACTATTCATTCGGTATATAATTTTGTCCGCGCTGTAGGCGCTGCCACTGCCTCCAATGTTATAGGACAATTGGCGAACCAGGTCATTAGCTAGCCCAAAGCAAAACAGGTGCCTAGTTCGAAGTGCGCAAAATGGGAAAATAGCACAGTCTGCATGTTGTGGGCACAGTATACTGGTATCTGTGCCTTTCTCCCCACCCATACCACAGGGTATGAGTGCACCACACTAAAAGTCCAACAACAAACTATTGTGCCAATTTAAGCAAATTCTTGTTACATACACGTTTATCAACACATTGGCGCAGAATCGAAGAAAAATAACTAGTCATTCTTTTGCAGTCTCAATTTCCTACAAAGCTTGTTGTGGTGGCTCATAACCGTAGTTATTCTTAAATTCCTTTTTAAATCGCTTTTTTTTTTTTGCCGCATCTTCTTTGGCCTTCCTGGCGACAATTGAGCGATTCACATCATGTATGGTTAATATACCAGTATGTCATATCTCCTTGTTATGTCGCTTAGTATTATGACGACTAATATGTTGTTGTATAGCCGTCATTTGCGTGATCGTTCTGTTGAGATTATTGAGTTGATTAATAAGAACCTCACCATGATGGGCGATACGATCTATATTTCGTTGAGTCTTCGGTGAAAATTTACTTGCCCGTTTCGATAGCTTCGCAAGGTTCTTCTGGAGTTCGTTGACCAAGTTCGAAGGCGAATTATCGATGCTAGACGATGAGAAATCGGTTTCTGGTGATGGTGATGGTGTGCTGTAGTCGTAGGAACGAAGATCAGGCGCAGTGAGATCGGGCATATCGCCCCGTTCCCCATTAGGTAACTTACTTAGGACCTTGCTATCATCAACTGGGTAGATCCCGCATTCTTTGAAAGATTCACGAATAATTCGCTGTTTAAAGATCTTCAATCGTATGGGTTCAATCATCTGTAGAAATTCGCCCTTCACCACCGGTTTGCCCGTCCAGTGAGATATCTCATTATTTGGGCTTTGGAAGCGCTGTTTATATCTCAGAAATGGCGTGTCATTAAGTGGCTGGCAAATATGGATCGAATGAGGTAAAAATCCGAAGGGTATAATATCGTAGTCTTCGCATTTTTGTAAGAATTCGAGGGTAAGGTGCGCGCCGTGACCATCGAAGATTAAGATGCGCTTCTCGCCCCTCTTGGTACGATCGGGGGTAGCAGTAGCTTTGATAAACCAATCAAGCCATTCACTGGCTAATATATCAGATATCCAGCCATTTTTTGAGGTTGCATCCATTGTATTTGGTGCTAGATATTCGCTACCATCGAATCAACACTCCATAGTCAACCCGCTGCTTTTGAATATAAATAGAGGGTCCATCTGCCATCCATCGGCAGCTATACACTCAATCACAGTAATATTTTTGCCTCGCTCAGTTTCATCAAGACCAGGGCAAGATCTCTTGCGATCCTTTATATCAACCTTCTGGTTTTTGCCCTCTCCTGGCCGAAAGCCGCACTCATTGAAGTTATATACCAGCCGTGCAGGCACACCTTCAAGCTGAATTTTTAGCTGATGATACCAGTGGGATAGTAGGCCTTTATCTTCTGCCTAAATTCGTTTTGATTCCTTTGTACACTGCTTCATTGGACCGAGCTGAAGTTCGGATGGAAGACGATTGATAAAGCGATATACCCACATCTTGCTGACGGGCTTAGGTTTCCCAATGCTCGCGAGAGAGGCATTTGCCCATTCCTCAATTAGCTTAGGTGGCGGTGGCATACCCCAATTGTTCATTTTGACTATCCAGCGCGTTAATGCTTCCTCCTGGGCATCATTTAGTGCCCTCTTGGTCAATTTCTTCGAAGATTTTTTGATTGCGCTCTTTTTGGCGCGATCGCACAGGGTTCTTCGACAAACGCCGTATTCACGCGCAATTTTAGAAATGTTTGGCTTTTCCTCACGTTTCGCGGCTTCACAGGCCTTAATAAGACGAGATTCAGTAGTTTCATCAGGTTTAGACATAGTGTATGAAAGGTATTGCTTTGATATAGGTGATAGTGAGTGTTTGATTAAGTTGGCACAATATTTTGTTGTTGGTCTTTTAATGTGGCTCACCCACACCCTGAGGTATGGGTGGGAAGAAAGGCACAGATAGTACCGTATATGGAAATGAGGCTTCTTATATTTAAAAGTATGCTGTTGTTTGGAGCAGGACCAGAGTTCCATGCTGAAAAAAACAAACAAAAAACAAACAATGGCTTATGGGGAGACCTTTGAATCCGCGTGGATAACTGAAATGACGAGGTGCTGCAACCATAACCCAAACAGATGTTCATTAAAATACAAAAAGACTGGCGTCACTAGTGGCTGGCGGTTTCCAAAATGCTGTACTTTGTATTAGTAGAGTAAATAAAGTATATTCCTTAAAACAAGCTACCAAATCAATTAAAAGAAATTCTTTGCGTCATAGATTATTCTTGGAGGGACCACACCTCCTTTGAATCTGAGCGTAAGTACCTGAGAAAAGCCTCTCCAGAGCTTGATCTCAGCATCCTTCTTGATAGCGAGAAGGCTACCGAAGTGGTGGCCAAGTTTCTCGACTTACTCCTGCATCTATTCAATTCAGGCTTAACTTAACAACAAAGACTATTATGAATTTACTAGATTGTTCTACAGAATTCAGTGGTGATTTTGAAGGATATCACTTGACACATGGGCTGAATCCATGGAGAATTCGACACCATGACTGCAGCTTAGGAATCATAATAGCCAACTGTGAGTTTTATCACGTGAACAATAATAAGATGCGTTTTTTGTCTTTTTTCTTCGTTGGTTATAATATTACATAATCAAAATCAAAAACTTGAATCAAGTCCCAAGTTGCTTTGTCGACCTCAAGTTTTCGGCCCTGCATCAATCTTTCTCCATCATCCTTGCTTATTTGCCTTCCTCCAACATTACTTACACAGCTCGTCATGCCGGTACTGACAACACCAAATCACTACCAGACGCTGGGAATTCCGCAGGCACAATGGCGTACTTCTACTGCTGACGATTTGAAGAAGATATACAGGAAATTGGCGCTCAAGTGCCACCCAGACAAAAACAAAGACGATCCCACCGCCAAAAAGACGTTCCAAGCTATTCAAGAAGCATATGACACCTTGTCTGATCCGCAAAAGAGGCGAGAGTATGATCTGAAGCTTTTCCCACCGTCACTCAACAGCCGGCCGGCTCCTCAACGTCCTCAGTCTTCAACTGGATCACGATCCTACCCCAACTCATTTTCAAGCAACGGCTTCCCCTTTAGTGCAAACAAGGCATTCTACAACATTTTCACTCATTTTCATTCTAATGCCGGTATGCCAAATGGAAACTGGGGGTTTAGAAATGGGTTTGGACCTGAATGGGATTTTGACACAACATATTCCGCCTGGGATTCCAATGAATCTGAATCCGAATCCGAGTCTGAATCAGAGGAAGACGTGCCACGACAACGAACTAGCTTCAAACGCCCGCCACCCTCATATACCAGTCATACCGGGTTCAAACGTCCTCCGCCACCTGCATCTTCTAATACTACCGGGTTCAAACGCCCGCCACCACCAGCATCTACTTATAATGACAATAGCAGCCAGACAAATACTGAAAGGACAGCCAATTTTCAAAGCACAAAAATATCCTCAGACGGAAGGTCATCGTATTCATATGTATCAGACTCGGTTAGAAACTCTACTGGTGATAAGAACGATCCCGTGTCACTTAGCGATGATGAAGAACCCGAGATTATTTACGAGAAACCACATACAGAGACAAATAGCCCTCAACCAACCCAGCATGTAAAACAAGAATACCAACCTCAACCACAAGAAGAAGTTATTGATTTGACTTCAGACGATGATCCAAACATTGAAGACGAAATGCCAGAACAATCCACCAAGCTCAATCCTGAAGCTGCAGAATTTTCAACACAGCCTCATCAATATATGTCCACAACATCTCAGAGTGATATTTTAGCAGGAGAGGAAACTACCACATCAATTCCAGAATACTTTGATGATGAAATATCTGGGGTAAATCCCGAGGAGTTGTCTAATCAGCCAAACCCAGCAAACGCCACAGAAAGTCTGAAACGCGGCTTTGAGGATTCCACAGAAGAAGAACCTGCGATAAAGAAAAGTAAAACAGAATCGTCATTGCCGGATTCTGATCTGGCAAATCCCCTAATAATGGAGCATGCGCTTGCATGGGCTAATGAACAGCATCTTCTTTCAACAAACGCCGATAAATGGGCCAAGTTCACGAATAATCTTACTACGCGCTCTGATCATCAAATGACAAAACTGGAGGCCGCCCAGTACTTAGAGCAGCTGAAAAACGAAAAAAAGTTTTTAGATGATCATCTAGGGCGGCTCACAGCGCAAATCGCCATAATTGAGAGCTCCAATAAGTGACTTTTGAATGTTTATGGATCAATATATAACTAGTCCCAGCGCACATGTATTTATTTAATTTCATTAAACTCTACCCAGGTATCTTATAGATATCCCAGGGGCCATAGAGATACTTCCCATACTAAACTTAACTGCCAGATCAGTGTCGGTCGCATCGACCACTCGGAGCCAGTCGTCGAGGAATGCGTTGTCATGTGATCGGCACTGAGGAAATTTTTGGTTTTTATTTTTTTTATTTTGTCCCTTCAGAATTCGCTGTCTTTTTCCCATTATATTTGCAGATTCCAACCTCCTTCTCTTTTATATTCTCTCTTCACTATTCGCTCTTTTCACGCACATATTTCCCCTCGGCTATATTCACCATGAATTTCCTGGATAAGAGAATTGTGCTCTTCATCGGCGTGTTATTTCACGTTGTATTTTTCCGGTCAATTTTCGACATTTATTTCATGAGTCCACTGATTCATGGAATGAAGCACTGGAAATCAACCGAGGAGGCACCTGCTAGACGCCTGTTCCTTATGGTTGGTGAGTTATTATAAGCCAGCTATGGAGTATATGTGGATTATTCTAACTATCAAATATTTTTTAGGTGACGGTCTTAGAGCTGACAAGTGCCTTGATACGATCACGCACCCCACCACTGGCGAGACTGGTTATTTGGCACCCTTCATCCGCAGCAAGATCCTTAATGATGGCACCTTCGGAATTTCACACACACGTGTACCCACCGAGTCGCGTCCCGGCCATGTTGCTCTTATTGCTGGTTTTTACGAGGATGTTAGCGCTGTAACCAAGGGCTGGAAGGAAAACCCCGTTGACTTTGATTCCGTGTTTAACCAGTCGCGCCATACATATTCTTATGGATCGCCCGATATTTTACCCATGTTTTCCCGTGGTGCTTCTGACGAGGATCGTGTTGATGCAATCATGTACGGCCACGAGTTTGAAGATTTTACCAAATCATCAATTGAGCTTGATCAATTCGTGTTTGATAAGGTTGATGCGCTATTTGACCAGGCGGAAACGGACCCTGAATTAAACGCAAAATTAAGACAGGATAAAGTTGTCTTTTTTCTGCATCTGCTCGGTATTGACACTGCTGGCCATTCAAATCGTCCTTACTCTGCAGAGTACTATGACAACATCAAGTATATTGACGCCAAGATTAAGGAGCTCACCAAGCGGATTGACGCATTTTACGATGATGGAAAGACAGCTTATGTTTTTACTGCGGACCACGGCATGAGTGACTGGGGCTCTCATGGTGATGGCCACCCGGATAATACAAGAACGCCGCTTGTCGCCTGGGGCGCTGGTGTTGCAAAGCCCATTCGTGATGATCTCGGCGACCACGACGACTACTCTAAACCTTGGGATCTTAACTCGGTCAAGAGAAACGATGTAAATCAGGCCGACGTGGCCTCTTTGATGTCATACCTTGTTGGTCTTAACTACCCTGCCAACTCAGTTGGTGAAATCCCTCTCGCTTTTATTGACGCTAACGATAAGGTTAAAGCTGAGGCCATTTACGCAAACTCAATGAGTATTGTTGAGCAGTACTTTGTCAAGGAGAAAGCCACGTCGTCTCAACTTCACTATGTCCAGTACCCAGCGTTTGCGGAATTATCTGCGCAGGACCGTTCGCTCAAGATCCAGCAACTGATTAAAGATGAAAAATACACTGAAGCAATTGAGACGGCTGAGGAGCTTATGAAAGAAGCACTCAAGGGTCTCCGGTATTTGCAAACCTATAACTGGTTATTCTTGCGATCTCTGGTTACTTTAGGTTATATTGGCTGGATTGGGTATGCCTCACTTTCATTTCTGCACACATTTGTCGTGGTGGACAATGATGCCAAGACTAAAGGCACGCTCAATTTTGTTGTCCCTGGCGCATCAGTCGTGGTTCTGGCCGGGCTGCTGACCTTCCTGGCCAAGCAAAACTCGCCCTTTTACTACAACTTTTATGCAATTTTCCCAGTCTTTTTTTGGGAGGAAATTGTGCGTAACTGGAATACCTTCACTCGTGGAGCCAAGCTCCTGGTTACCCGCACACACCCAACTAACCCTATGGTCACGGCCGTTGGTTACGTGGTACTAACAGTGGTGGTCATGGAGGCTATTGTGTTTGGTTATTTTTACCGCGAAACCTTTTCGCTCTGCTTTTGGGCTGCGGCTGTGTGGCCCTTTGTCCAGGATTTCAAGACTGCTACTAATAACAAGGTGCTTGCCGCTGCCTGGTCCGTGGTCTGTCTTGTACTTTCTGTGTTCACGCTGCTACCTGCCAACAAGGTTGAGTCACTGCCACAAATTCTTGGTGCGGGCTTGATTATGGTTCTCTCGAGTGGAATTGCCGTGGCCAGACTCTCGGTGGTGATTCAGTTTTCTTCGTTTACGCGCGCTGTGGTGGGCCTCCAACTGGGCCTTATTGCCCTGGCAACCACGGTCACTCGTTCTGCTGTGCTTTCACTACAAGCTCGTCAGGGTTTGCCCCTTGGCTGCCAGATTATAGGCTGGATTACCCTTGTTGCCTCGGTTATCGTGCCCTTTGCGCACTCCTGGAGACCTGTCCCTGACTACCGGTTCCGCATGCTCACAATCTACATGGCATTTGCCCCTACTTTTATTATTCTTACGGTCTCATTCGAGGGTCTCTTTTACATTGCCTTCTTTGCGCTACTTGTGATCTGGCTTCAGCTTGAGTACAAGTTTACCGAATCACGTCGTTTGGCAAGCAGTGCTAGCACCACTACTACCGATGAAACTGAGAGCAAGCTCCACGAGGTTGATCTCAACGAGGTCCGCCTTGCCCTGTTCTTTTTTTACTTTGCTCAAATTGGATTTTTTGGCATTGGCAACATTGCCTCGATTTCATCGTTCACCCTTGATTCAGTGCGACGACTCATCCCTGTATTTAACCCGTTTTCCATGGGAGCCTTACTTATTTTCAAAATCCTTTGCCCCTTTGTGGTGTTGAGTGCTACGCTGGGAATCCTCAATATCCGCTTAGGATTGATCAAATCGACCCTTTTTGGCATTGTTTTGGGAGTCTCGGATATCCTGACGCTCAACTTTTTCTACCTTGTCAAGGACGAGGGATCTTGGCTGGAAATTGGCACGGGGATTTCACATTTTTCAATTGCTAGTTTCCTTTGCATGTTTATGATTTTGCTCGAGTATCTCTCGGGCATCCTGACGAGTGGAATTGAGCTGGGACGCAGCGACAAGAGTGTCAACAAGCCGCGCATTGAAGAACTTGTCGAGACCAAGAAGGAGAAATAGTAGTAAAAAAAGATTATATATACCTACATCATCTACATGACTAGTTTACACTTATACTGTATAGAACATAATAATAATAATAATAATTAATAAACAAGGCCAAACGACCAAAAATACAATAAAAACAAATTACAAGAGATACAAACAACCAAATGACAAAAAAAAATAACAACAACAAAAAGCAAATGTTGATTACAATTTTGGGCTATTTTATTGCGCCGCGTCGGTGGACTCTTCCTTACGACGTTTGGTCGCGGCAGCTGCAGTAGCATCAGCATCATTTTGACGCTTCATTGGCGGTTGCTGCTGTAGCTGTTGTGGCTGTTGCTGCTGCTGCGCAACAGCAGCAGCATTGACAAAACTGGGCGCCGGAGTGGTAATGGGGTTAGTAGGAGTACCGAACCGCGCAATACGCTGTTGTTGGATTGCACTCAGCTGCTGTTGTTGCTGCTGCTGTTGAGCTGCGGACTGCTGCTGCTGAGCTTGTGGCTGTTGCTGCTGAGCCTGTGCTTGTTGTTGCTGTTGCTGCTGTTGCTGTTGTTGCTGTTGTTGCTGCACATTTGGCTGCTGCTGGAAATTCCTGTTGCCCCGATTGTTGAAGCCACCACGACCGCGGTTGTTGCCCCCACGATTGTTGCCAAAATTCTGCTGGGGTTGCTGCTGCTGTGGTTGTTTCTGTGACAGTTGTAATGCCTCTGGACCCTTTGGCGCGTCACTAGGCGCGTTGCCGCCAGTAAGCGCTTGCAGCTGCGCCTTAAGCTCTTCCTTAGCTTTTTCAGCCTTATCAGCCTTCATTTGCAACAGCTTGGTGCGCATCTCGGTCTCCTTACGGGCGGTGGTAAACGCAGCTTCAACCGCCTGGCGCTTCTCCTCTTCAAACTCCTTCTTGAGACGCTCAACTTCGGCATTGCGTTGCTCCTCAAGCTTTTCGCGGAGTTTGCGCAGCGCCTCAATCTGAGCAGCATCATCCTGAGAAAACCCATTGCTAGGGCGAGATGAAGCTGCCGCGTCAGGGCTATTAGTAGCGCCAGCTGTCTCCGCGTTCTTCTTGATGGCCTCTTCAAGCTTTTTCTTGAACTCCTCTTCAGTCTGGTTTTTGATCGACTCAGTGCGCTGAGCAATAATATCACGCATGCGCTGCTGGAGTTGTAGAATGTTGGCGTCATGTCCAGACTGGACCTCGCGTAATTTGGCTTCATGAGCTGCCTTAATCCTAGTAAGCTGATCATTTAACTGCTTCTTGCCCGTGTTGAGTTCCTCTACCTGTTTCTTAAGCTCGGTAATCTCGGTGGTATCAACGGGAGTGACATCAGTTACTTCAGACGCAGCAATAGCCTCAGCAAGTTGTGCTTGAACATTCTTAATCTCAGTCTCAAGTTCAGAGATTCTGACAGTCTTGTCGACGTCATCAGCACCAGATTGCTTAAAGGACTCAATCTGAGCCTGAGCAGTTTCTAAACCAGACTTGTACTGATCGAGTTCTGCTTTAGAGGCTTCAAGCTCCTTTTGAAGCTGTTCGGCATTTTTCTTGAAAGTTTCGTATTCAGCGGTCAGGGCATCAAACTTCGCCTTGTCGGCATCAGAAGAGACAGCTGGCTGCTGCTGTTGCTGCTGTTCTTGCAATGATTTGATTGACTCTTGCAGAGAAATCTTCTCAGCATTACTGGTCTCAAGCTCCTTTTTGACGGCCTCAAGCTCAGTGTTAAGTTTGGCCGTTGCCTCGTCACTGCCGGTAGCCGAGGCAGCAGTTGATGCTTTCAAACTTTCAAACTTGGCATTAAGCTCGTTAATCGTATTGTTGGCAGCTGCGAGCTGCTCCTTAAGCGCAGCATTCTCGTGGCGGCGTCTTCCCATCTTTTCCAAAAACTCAGATTTGATTTTGGCAAATCTGGCCTCTAAAGCATCCAAGTCAGCCTTCAGCTTGACTGATTTCTCTTCAGACTCCTTCAGTTTGATTTCAAGTTCAGATGTAGTCTTCTTCTTTTGCTCCTCAGATTGAACATTATTGGAGAGCAAATCAGCATTCTGTTTCTTAAGAGTCTCAACTTGTTCTTGCAGCTGCTTCAACTCCTCAGGGTCAATGCGGTCGTATTTTTGCAAAATCTGTTGAGCACGAGTGCGCCATCTGGCACCATCCTGTTGCGAGAGCGCCAGCTGCTGAGTTTTAGTTTCGAGTTCAGCAGACAGTGTCCGAACTTGATTCTCAAGTGGCGTGGTGCTAGCTCTTAGTTTGGTAAGGTCAGCCTCTAAATCGATTACCTTTTGAGAGTAAAACTGGCTCTGCTGTCTCAGCGTCGAGTTGCTCTCACGAAGAATATTGATGTCATTGAGTTGAGCCAGCACCTTTTCATGATCTGCCTTGAGCTTGATCTTTTCATCGACCAGGCTCTTCTCCCGCTCGAGTTCAGCGCGAACGTTCTCAAGAGAAGCTTCAGCATGTCTAAGCTTCAGTGTCGTGTTCTTTAAGTCCTTAGAAACAGAATCGTACTTGACGTCCAACATATCCTTCTCGCGGCGAATATGGGAGATGATGTCACGAAGCTGCTCCTCAGAACTTGCCTGAAACTCGGGGGTGTCGGTGTAGTTGGGTGGCAGGTCAGAGTGACCAACAAGTTGGGTACTGACACGCTCAAGTTGGTCAAGCAGAATCTTGTTCTGATTAGAGAGGCTCTCACCCCGAGACTTGAGTTGTTCAATCTCTTGCTCATAAGTGAACCTGCGGGATTCCCAGCTAGTCTCCGAGGAATGGAGCTGCTCGGTGGCTCGCTCAGCAGCAAGTGATAGATCGAGAACCTTTTGCTTAAGCTGAGTGTACTCATCGCGAAGAATACTCAAAGCACCCGCTGCTTCCGTATGCTTTGCAACCTCACTTTCGTAATTTTGCTTGGCCTCAGTGGCGAGCTGAGTCTGTCTTGACACATCGGTCTTCATTTGGTCAACAACTTCCTGCAGACGTTTCTCATTCACCTGCAAAGTTTCAACAAGACCCTTAAGCTTGATTTCCTCTGCAGCATACGCATCTATCTTCTTTGCCTCTTCTTCCTTAAACGCGCTGAACTCATTTTCAGCCGACTTCAAAGAAGAAGCTGTAGTTTCAAGCTGGGCTTGCAAAGAAGCGATAGTGATATCCTTGGCAACAAGACTCTCGGCAATCTCGCCCTTGTAGGTTTCAAATTCTTGCAGTAAAGATTGGGTGGTGTTCTCAGCATCCTGGCTGACAGTCTTGAGATGCTCGATGTGTTTCTTACTGTTCTCAAGCTCAACGTTCACCAGAGTGAGTGAATTACGCAACTTGGAAACTTCATTTTCAGCAATGGAAGTAGAGGACTCTGTGCTTGCGGTGTTCTCCTGATCAATCTGCTGTTGCTTGAGAGTGTTGAGATTTTCAGTGGCACTTTTGAGTTCGAGAGAAGTTTCGCGAAGTCTGAGTTCAAAGTGATGTTTTTCGTCCTTAGCCTGAAGTAGAGACTCTCTAGCTTCATGCAAGTCAGTAGAAAGCTTGTTGATGCGGTCCTGATATTCTCTAGATTGAATATCCTTGAGATGCGTCAGGCTCTTGAACTCTCTCTCAGAAGTCTCAAGCTTCTTTTTAATTGTATTGGTTTCTTCCTGTAGGGCAGCAATCTGACCATTGAGACGTTGTTGAGTTTCAGCAGCTGTCGATGACTGTTCAGCAGCAGTAGTCTGGTAATGCGTGATGAGAGCGTTAACTTTCTTTTCGTTTTCTTCAAGTTCTTGGATACGAGTCTTCAAGTTGTTTTGAATCGATTCAGCAAGGCGCTTTTCAGCACGGTGGTTTGCCAACTCATTCTGCAAACTTTCAACCTGAGACTTTGATAATGATGCCTCTTCAGACACCTGTCTGTTGCGTGCATCTTGGCTTGAGAGCAAATCTTGCAGAGAATCAGCCCGCTTCTTGAGATCGGTATATTCGTTTTGTAAATTCTTAAAGTTGGATTCAAGGTTCTTGAACTGCTCAGTGGAAAGCTCAAGCTGACTACTTGTCTTGGCAACTTGAATTTGAAGGGCAGAGCGCTCAGAAGAAATCGACAAAATCTTTCTTTCCAATGCCTTAGCATCAGCGTCGGATTGAGTTTTAAGCTCGTCGTATTTAAGTTGGGAAGCCTTCAAAGAGCCATTAAGCTCCTCGACTTGCTTGATTAATTGCTGAGCATGAAGATTAGCAACACCTTCGGATGATGAGTCAACCAAAGTATCAAGGGGAACACCATTTTCAGATCGATTGGAAAGCATGCGGCGGAACATGTCACGCTCACGCTGGACTGTACTGAGCTTTGCCTGCAGATTTTCAACGTCTTCCTGTAGCGTCTTAATGGCCTCGGTCGCCTCAGAGACAGCAGTCGATTCAACATTATCGATAAGCTTTTTAGATTCAGCCTCCTTCTTCTCCATCTCAGAACCTAACTGCCGTGTAATTTTCAGCAAGTTTTCATTCTGTTTCTGCAGTTGTATCGTGTTATTGAACAAAACAAGACGTTTAGAAATGAGCTTATCGGTGTCGGATTCAGTGGGGTCTTCACCTTTGACGAGGCGTTGCAAAGCAATATGTTCGGCAGAGGTAAGTGGTGCGGTGGTGTCATTGGTAAGCTGTTGTTGGATTAGGAGATTTTGAACTTGTCGTGAAAGATCTTTGATCTGCTGATTCAGTAGTTTCGACTCTCTTTCTGCGTCTGCCGATTTGATTTCACTGTTTTTCAGGCTGTCAGCAAGTTCTTCATTCTTCTTTGTTGCAGTCTCCAGGTCAATACTAAGCTGCGCCAACTCAGATTCAAGTCTAATGTTTTCCTCACGTTCGGCAAGGATTACAGGAGCCTGACTCTCCATATCTTCGAGAATACTGGTCAACTGCTCACGAAGCTTTGTGTTCTTGACCTTTTCGCGCTCTAATCTTGTCTTGACTTCGCTGAAATCGGAGTAAAGTTGAACAAGTGAGCCGCCATTCTTTTGGATTTCACAGACAATATCAGTAGAGGTTGTAATGGGCCCGTTTGTGACTCCATTGTGTAAGACCGATGCAGGTAGAGCGCTGCTAGTGAGCGACTCTTCTAGATGAGTCTCAAGGTCAGAAAGCTTCTTTTCTAATTTTTCAGCCTTGGCCTTTTCCCTTTCAGCTTCTTCTTCATAGTAGCCGACCTCCTCGATCGCGCGGGTCCGCTCATTGTCTAAAGCTTCTTCCAGCTCCTGGACTCGAAGTTTCAGATCAGTTGCTGCCTTTTCCCAGACCTCTGCTAGCTTCCGCTGTGCGTCCATGTCATTCAAAAATGCTTCTTCGTTAGTTGCCTTTTCATCTTGCAGCTGTTTGATCTTGTTCAAAGCGTCGTCGAGCTTTTGTGTTGTTTCGGCGAAACGATCCTTTAGTCTATCGTTAGAACTTTCCAGCGAGTGGAAAGAAATCTGGAGCGCCGCTAGATCATTTTGCAGGGATGAAATTAGACCGAGCTTTTCATTCCTAAACTTGTTAAATTCTGAGATCTTGCCTTCAAGCTGAGAATTGATCCACTCATTGTTTTTCGTTTGAAGAAGTACTTGTTGCTCAAGCTGCTGAAGATTAAGTTTTAGGGAGATGGAGTCGCTCTTTTCCTGCTGGACTTGTGATTCGAGTTCAATGATGGTCTTTTTGTTGCCAGTGTTGATTTTGCGCACAGAGTCAAGCTCATTTTGCAAATCACGCGACTCGTTGTTTTTGCGGTTGATGATGCCGAGTAGCTGGATTTTCTCGCCCTTGAGGGTTGAGATCTGATGATTGAGGCCGTCGAGTTCCTCGCGTGAAGTTGTAGATGTGGTCTGCGATGTGGCCAGCTTGGCTTCAAGTTCCGTCTTCCGGCTCTCCAACTCTGCAAGCGATGCTTTTAGATCATCGGCCTGTGATTGAGAGGTGTGTAGCTGGGTCTGCAGGGCTTTGAGCTTGTTGTTTGATGTATGAATCGCTTGTTCTAATATAGGAAAGATGTCAGTAAATTTGCTATTGTAGTACTTGGGATTGCTCTGTTTAACTTACCGTAGGAAACTTCGTCAATGAGCTTTTGGCTTTTGAACTCTTCAAACTGAGTTGCCTGCGCCGCGATACTCTTCAACACTTCAAAAGGTAAGTTTGCAACTATCGATACGCTAAGCGACAGGAATGAAGACACTATAGAAACGGTATTTGAATCATTTGGCTAGAGAAGGAATGCCAGTTAGCAAAAAAAAAAAAAAATAGTAAAATATTGGGCATAAGCAATCATACCGAAAATTGCAGGTTACTGTCAGCAAACTTGGATGTACTTGCAAACTCCTGGGTTCGCTGAGGGGTGGGAGTTGAGTGAACCCCCTTTTCATCAGTCATGGCAGTTATAGATGTTGTAGTGAAAAGAATGAAAAAAAAAAATGAAATGAAATAAAAAAATAAAACTAGTGCTAATGCTGGATGTAATTGACGTCCACTTTGTAACCAAATAGGGTGGTGTCGTTGATTTTACAGCTGTTGTGGCAATTGAACGCTGACCAGTACTGCTTTTGTCTATGAAAGCAAAAAAACAATTTCCCGCAGGTTGCTGTAGTAAATAGTGATTGTAGGCTGAAGGAAAAAAAAAAAAAAAGGTTGGAGGGGGGTGGAGGGGGAGGAGGGAAAAGAAGAAAAATTTTTTTTTAATTTTTTTTTTTTTTTTTTTTTTTTTTTTTTTTTTTAAAATTTATGAATTTTGTATTTTTTTTTTCGCGACGCGTTGTTACGTTTCAACTGTATTTCCGTATTTGGGGTTGGGTCAATTTTATTAAAAAAAAAAATGAAAATAAAAAAATT
>Ga0160505_100579_pt1 | contig 20265 bp, 16 predicted proteins | sample DIDeMG_FD_108225 | JGI IMG/M metagenome (GOLD analysis project Ga0160505, IMG submission 108225) | Enriched chicken feces microbial communities from UW Madison campus, WI, USA - DID2874_E49_Stillage MG | ecosystem: Host-associated > Birds > Digestive system > Large intestine > Fecal ... | reverse complement strand
CCATCACAAAATTAAACACGCTACTTAGTACTTAGCCCACTTCCACAAGCTCTCACCTGGGTTGACCAACTCGTTCTCGTTAGCAGAGAAAGAAACACCCTTGTCAACACCAGAAGATGCTAAAACCTGCAAGTAGAAGAGGAATTTGGTTGGGTCGAAGCCCTGGGCCCAGACATCCTTTGCGTTGGCAGCAGCATCGGCCTCAGAAACGTTCTTAACCTCCAACGTAACATTGTGAGACTCTTCGTATCTCTTTGCAATCTCAGCAAAGGAAACCTCACCAGATTGAACTCTCACGAAGTCTGGAAGCTCAGAAGCTGGCTTAGATGCAATGGAAGCAATGACTCTTCCAACGTCATCAAGGCTAGAGTAGGCAAACTTAGTCTCTGGGGAGCCGAAGTAGGTGACGGTCTTGGACTCTGGGTCAACACCAGCCTGGCCAACAATCTCGTACAACCAGAGACCCTGGGCAAAGAAACCGTTGTAGACGTCCACCACCTTGACACCAGCCTTTCTGACGTTCTCGGAGTGGTTAGTCTTGATCAGCAAGAAACCTGGGAACACCTTAGCAGCATCAGCCAAGTTACAGCCGAATTGCGATGGAATGAACACCTTTGGCTTGACCTCAGCGACGATGGCTTCAATGGCAGCGAACAAGGCTGGCTCTGGGTGGAGTAATTCGACAATGACATCAACACCGCTCAATTCCTTGACCAAGGCATCTTGACCGGAAATGTAGTCACCGGTGATGTATTTGACGTACTCATCGGAGGTGTACTTAGAGGCATCACGAGTTACAGCCAAGATTGGGAACTGGAACTTATCAGCGAAAGCTGAGCTCTTGAGGGCCTCCAAAGTTGGCTTACCCAAGGTACCGTTGAGACCGAAAACAGCAATTGAAGTCTTAGACATTGTGATTATAGAATTGAATTTGTGGGGGTAATAGAGGAGTTGTTTGATAGATGCTTCTAAATATGTGATGTCGGTATATATAGTAGGAGGGGCTTACAAATTACATGGCGGAACCCACCTGTGTACAAGCAGGATTTATAAGGATTTTACTAAGAACAGAGACAGTATGCCGGAGTGAGTTGCTTACCGATGGTAGCACTTGGAATTGCGTTATGAGCACCGCCACAGGACCTTCAAATGACTAAAGTTATTACCTGATAAGTTTGACGTGTTGCTTGAGCCACAATGGAAGAATGAATAAGCAGACATTGTGCAGTGAAGGAAAAGTGAATAAGCATATGTTCTACATTAATTACAGAAATAATTGGAAGTGGAGATTCAACGTGATGGCCTTTGGTTGTTGTCAGATTTGTCCCTACTTTACGATTCATCAAGTTGCAATAATTTCTTCTGCTGTTCGGTAACTTTGTCTGCTTTGACAATATGGTATCTCAATCTTGACAAATCTTCGACCTGTTACTGGGATATATTCTGGGACACAATTTTTAACCGCAATCTTGCGTGCATTATCTGTCAGATTCTTAGGTAACGATGTAATACCGATATCTTACTAACTGATACACCACCGACTTCTAGGGCTATTTGTCTATTTCCTCTTCGTTTTATCAGCATTCCCCTTTCTAACACTTCTTGCAGTTTCTATTGAAATTGTATTAAATTAACAATTATTGACACCAGGCCATCTAGAACTTGGACCAAGTCCACAAGCTACCACCAGGGTTGACCAATTCATCTTGATTCTGCGAAAAGGAAGCTCCCTTGTCAACACCAGAAGCTGAGATCACTTGCAAGTAGTAGAGGAACTTGGAAGGGTCGAAGCCCTTGGCCCAAACTTCCTTAGCATTAGCCAATGCCTCGTCCAATGGAACAACCTTCTCGGTGAACTTGATGTCGTGGGTTTCCTCGTATCTCTTGATAATCTCGCCCAAACTGACTTCTCCAGATTGGATTCTCACTTTATCAGGAAGCTCCGAAGCAGGTTTGGTGATAAGGGAAGCAATGGATCTGCCAATATCGGTGAGACTTGAGAAGGCCACCTTCGTGTCTGGCGAGCCAAAGTAGGTCACCGTCTTGGTCTCGAGGTCTCCTCCAACATGTCCCACGACTTCATACAACCAGCGACCCTGTGCGAAGAAGGAAGTGTAAATGTCTACCACCTTGATGCCTGATTTTCTCACGTTGTCGGAGTGGTCACTCTTAAGAGCCAAGAATCCTGGAAACACCTCGCGAGCTTTCTCCAATTCAACTCCAAACTGAGAAGGAATGAAGACCTTTGGCTTGACCTCAGCGACGATGGCCTCAACGGCAGCAAACAAGGCTGGGTCGGGGTGGAGCAACTCCACAATAGCGTCGACGCCATTCAATTCCTTCACCAAAGCATCCTTGCCGGAAAGGTAGTCACCGGTGATGTATTTGACATGCTCATCTGAAGTGTACTTGGAGGCATCACGAGTTACAGCCAAAATTGGCAACTGGAACTTATCTGCGAACACTGGGCTCTTGATGGCTTCTAAGGTTGGCTGGCCCAAAGCACCATTGAGACCGAAAACAGCGACAGAGACTTTCGACATAGTTGAAGATTGAGAAATTTATTAAAATGTAATTAGGAATTAATTATAATGAGAGCAGAGAGCAGGCGGAAACTTCTTGTTTTATATTGGTCTGATGTTTATACGAAATCATGCGAAGTGTGGCGCCTCGGACTCGAGACAAGCATATCCGGGTGTGGAAGCACATCCACATGGAATGGAGGCAGCCACAGTTAACAATGAGGCTCGGGTTCAGGAGGTGGAGGTGGGACGGATCGAACTGAGGATTGATAGGTGATTTGTTTTGGTGTGGGAATTGTGGAGGGACAGTGTGGTTGCAAATCGTGTAGTGGGATGTAGTGAGTGGTGCAATGGGAAGTTCTTTCGTTGAGAAGTTCATCCTTAAAATCAATATTGGGAAATCAATACTGGTATAAAGGCAAAATATTGATGACGGGAATAAGTCAGAGGTCGTAAAACTGTATCTAGGGAATGGCAATTACCAATCAGTGTATAGAGAAGTATTGATTTTGATCCAAGGAAGATGGATGAAGTATGGCAAATAAAGAGAGTAGTAACCAAGAGAATGACAACAAAATGAAGAAATTGGAACCTTTAAGTTTTGATTGGGTGTTGAAAGATTGCTGCTTGAATATGAGAAGTGTCTGCTAGATACGCTCAAATACATAAGCGATATGAGATTCACTAATGGCCGTGGTCACAGAAAATAAAAATCTCAATTGGTTTTGGACAGAAGGAAGAAGAAATGAAAGAAGAAAAATGATTTAAGATTGGGCTTTGTCAATCACCTTGAGATGTAGACAGTATAAGGGGGGATTTTTTGATCTTGGTTGTTGTGTTTTTGAAGGAGTATCAGTATGGACATCACGTAGGCTTTACAGAGCCCTCAGTATTGTTCAATCATTCCACGATAAATAAATTCACCACCCAAATTCAAAAATATTACGAATGATTATAATTCATTATGAGAGCAAACAACAAGAAAATCAACATTTAATTGGATGCTTTCAATCTAAGTCCATTCAACAGTTTCAATCAGTATCTCATCGAATAGGGCTTCCACCATGCAGTATCTCTAAAGGTTATTTTCATTCCAAAAATTCCTGCACAAGTTTAACGAAAAATTCTCAGGGTTACCCGCACATACAAACCACTCTGCCTCTGGCCTGAAAAATTTTCTCTCATTTCCATTCTTCCTTTTCTTCTTCACTTCATTCAGTAAAGTTATGTCGCACAGAAAGTTCGAACAGCCAAGACACGGTTCCTTGGGTTTCCTCCCAAGAAAGAGAGCTGCCTCCCACAGAGGTCAGGTTAAGTCCTTCCCAAAGGATGTCAAGTCTAAGCCAGTTGCTTTGACTGCTTTCTTGGGTTACAAGGCTGGTATGACCACCATCGTTAGAGACTTGGACAGACCAGGTTCTAAGATGCACAAGCGTGAGGTTGTTGAGGCTGCCACCGTTGTGGACACCCCACCTTTGGTTGTCGTTGGTGTTGTTGGATACGTTGAGACCCCAAGAGGTCTTAGATCCTTGACCACCGTCTGGGCCGAGCACCTTTCTGAGGAAGTCAAGAGAAGATTCTACAAGAACTGGTACAAGTCTAAGAAGAAGGCTTTCACCAAGTACTCTGCCAAGTACGCTCAGAACGGTGAGGAGATTGACCGTGAGTTGGCCAGAATCACCAAGTACGCTTCCGTCGTCAGAGTTTTGGTCCACACCCAGATCAAGAAGACCCCATTGTCCCAGAAGAAGGCACACTTGGCTGAGATCCAGATCAACGGTGGTTCCATCGAGGACAAGGTCAACTGGGCCAAGGAGCACTTCGAGAAGACCGTCTCCGTCGACTCTGTTTTCGAGCAGGACGAGATGATTGACGTTGTTGCCGTCACCAAGGGTCACGGTTTCGAGGGTGTTACCCACAGATGGGGTACCAAGAAGTTGCCAAGAAAGACCCACAGAGGTTTGAGAAAGGTTGCTTGTATTGGTGCTTGGCATCCAGCCAACGTCAACTGGACTGTTCCAAGAGCTGGTCAGAGAGGTTACCACCACAGAACCTCTATCAACCACAAGGTCTACAGAGTTGGATCTGGTGCTGACGAGGCTAACGGTGCTACCGAGTTTGACAGAACCAAGAAGACCATCAACCCATTGGGTGGTTTCGTTAGATACGGTAACGTTAACAACGACTTCGTTTTGGTCAAGGGTTCTATCCCAGGTATCAAGAAGAGAGTTGTTACTTTGAGAAAGTCCTTGTACGTTGACACTTCTAGAAGAGCCACCGAGAAGGTTTCCTTGAAGTGGATCGACACTGCTTCTAAGTTCGGTAAGGGTAGATTCCAGACCCCAGCCGAGAAGAGAGCCTTCATGGGTACCTTGAAGAAGGACTTGGAGAACTAAGCGATATGCTTACTCTTACTTCCTCAGAACGTGCATGTATAGTTATGAATGTACTTGTATGGTGAATTAAGAAACCTTGTAGCGAGCTTCAATCCTCAATTGTAGGATTATAGTAACTTTCATTTTACGATTCTGTTTCATTTCTTCCATTTGTCAAACTTACCATCGGTAATGGTGTGTGTGTTGATTCACCACCACATCTACTTTCTGAATAGAGATCAAATTCTGCTGATTTGTTAGTTACGTCAGCATTGGCACTCTTTCTGACACTTATCTAAAATACCTTGACAATTATCTTCCAAATTGCCAGATCTCAAGTTGAGTTCCCCGCCTACATAACCAACACATAAAACTGTAATAATTTTATTGCATTTCTTTGTGATATTAATGTTGACCGATATAAGATAGTTTCCATCCTTTTTTCTTGGTTTTCCATTTTCTACTTTCTTTTTTTATTTCCTCATCCATTACGCTGCACATAGATTTATTTTTTGACACATTTCCATAGCTCACTAATCCTCAATTTTCCTGTTCTCAAGCCTTTCTCCGCCTAAGAAAGTCTCCACAATCTAACCCTCGCCATATATCATGTTTCCTTCCCCTGACCACCTACTGATGTCAAAAATTGTGACAACCTACCTGTTGAACCCATTTTGATATATTACACTATGTAAGGCGGATAATTCGCCCCCAATGCCCCATTTGGACAGCGTCCCCTATTGTGCAGATACGGCCATCCATACCTGGTCCAGAAGTCCAACACTGCCCGAATGAATTTGTTTTTTTGCTGTCAAGCTATCAAGCTGTCAACTTCTTGCTTTCAAATAGTTGGATGTATTTGCAGATTTCCTAGCTGTAAATCACTCGTCGTCGCTATACTTCTCGTCATCAGAACTTTCGTCGCTGGAAACATCCTCGTCAACCTCCATGTTGTAGATGCCTGTATCTTTGCTCGGCTCAATACATTTCCTCGTCGAGCAAGTCCATCTCTGCTTCACCGGACACGACTCCTTGTTCTGGTAGCACGAGCACACAGCGATTCCCACCGCTAGAAACCCAAACGTGGCCACCACATATATCGTAAACATGAAATAGTTGGTGGGGAGCCAGATTACGTGATGACGTGCGGTAGATATATGGAACCGGTTATGAGCACGGACGGTTTAATCTCGGGAACAGTGGAACCCACTTAATGCACAAGGTGCTTTTACGCTATATGGGGTCATGATAGTCGGCCAGTTGTTAAAACGAAAATGGACGTCAAAAGAAAAAAATATTTCCACTCTACTAGCAGAATTACCCTTCCGCTGTGGAAAAACACCTTATTAATGTTTACTATACTCATGGAAGACTGAAGTTCCAATCATGATCCAAATCAGACTTCGATTATTGTCACCACACTATCTGCGATGTAGGTGGAAGAACCAACCACTAAGAAGTTGCCATTGTTACTTTCTGGATCCATGTCATTCACATTGCTTCAATAGGCTAAACAATGCAGACCCCTCAGAGGACAATGGGAATTATCCACTAACGGAACAGTTGGAATAAGAACAAGAGACTATGTCTGATAGAGCCCCATGTCACTTAATGTTTGACAGGTGCGGCACCTTGTTGTGCAGCAGGAAGTATCAGAAGAAGTTTTCCGCGGGTGTTGAAGGGAATATCCGACATCGTTGTTCACTGGTTATACACTGAGGCCAAATTGACGCCAAATGAACCGATGACTTCATATTCATATTTCTTGCAAGGCTTTGTTTCTAGTAAAGTTGCCCACTCAGCGACCACTAAAGGGAGTGGTGTCTACAAGCATGAATGCCAAAAAAGCGCACTGGAGGAATTGTACAACCAAACTGTAGAGGAAGCTTTTAATCAATTACGACGCTTCGGAACTGAATTGAACTGAACTAAATCACTCGACGATTATGGAGACATCACTGGTTTTTTCTCCTTTTTTCTTTGGTTGTTTTATTCCATATAATTCAATTAATTGCTAAACTTCATCTTACCCCCGTCTGTCCTTTTTTTTGTTCTTATTTCCTTTCTTTCTTCCTTTTCAGTTCGTCTTTTTAAGTCGCCATAACCCTTTCCTCTTTTTTTTTTGGCCCTACCCCACCGCTCATACACAGATCCTGTCCTGCGCTGCCTCGTCCTTCCCAAATCTTTAAAATCCTGCATCACCAAACACAACACCAAAACATCCACTACCCTCCCACAGCCATTGCCATGGACATCGTCCAGAATTCGTCTTCACTATACAGCACCTACATCTCCACGGTAGATCATCTACCCTGTGACATTGTGCGTTCGCTCTGGGTTGTACAGACATGTAATCTTGCACTAGATAAGGAGAAACAGTATCTTCACCAATTACTCCAGAAACACAATCTGGTGGGTGGATCGTACAGCGTGGCTGGTGAATACTACAAAAAGCAGCGGCTGATTTTGCGCTGGCATGATGAAGCCGTAGCCGAGTTGGTTAGCTTGTGCAACCAGCTAGCCGCACATGAGAAAATGGTCAAGGACGAGATCGCCCAACTCCAAGCGGTAGCCGACACACCCGTGGCAAAAGACGCAGATATGCTGGAACTTCTTCGACAGCAGTTGTCTGATCATTACCGGGATAACCCGCTTTCATCGCAAGTGGAAGCGTTGAATCAACACGAGAGAGACTTGCACGATGAGGGACGCGTAGTTATCAGACGGACGCTGGAGAATGGCATCAAGATCATATTCAAGCTTTCTCAAAATAAACCTCCGAAGGTGGAGCGCCGTGGCCGTCCTCGTTTGAAGGACCGCTCTGAAGTGGCTGCCTCAAAAGAGTCTTTTCGTGGAGATCTAAGGGTGTCCAGGCGTTTGCATGAAGCCCAGGATAGAGGAAGTGGGGCTAAGGTTGGGACATTAAGGGCTCGAACTGCCAAGCAGCGTCACAATATTGATCCGACGAATGATCGCCATGTCAGAACAAGCGCAAGGCTCCATAGAGACCCTCCGACAGTCGAAGGTCCCGTGGAGATCAAACCTATAAGTAAAAAGGCGAAGCCGAAAACACCATTCAGGCAAGTCACCTCGAAAGTCGTCAAGCCTACTGGTAGAAAGAGAGGTAGACCCGCGAAGACAGATAAGTCTAATCAGAAGGTTGCTCCAGATAATCTTCCAGTGCCCGTCTTCCAGGGAGCACAGGTCCAGGAGGAAGACACCACGTTGTACTGTTTCTGTAAACAACGCTCATTTGGTGATATGATTGCTTGTGACAACGATAATTGTCCCAATGGCGAATGGTTTCACTACAAATGTGTGGGTTTACTTAATCGCGTAGAGGCGCTCAAGTATACCACGGAAAAGTGGTACTGTTCAACAAGCTGCCGTGAAGCAGTACCTCCTCCCAAAAAGAGAGGTAGAAAGAAAAAGGCAAGAAGGTAGAGAGAATACATAATGAGTTTGTCTGCCTAATGGACAGTAAACTTCACCATAACTTTTTCCAAAATGCATGTATGTCTATATTACACCGCCAACAATTCCAACATTCCACTGATCTCGTTAGCCTCCCGACACTTTTTGACCTCAGTAGTTATTCGTTTGGACAAGTTGGCAAATGCCTCTTCTAAGGTCACACTCTTGTCAACCAAGTTGCCATACATCTCAAGGATTACAGCAACAAAGTCACAAATGATATTGAAGGAACGAACATCCTCGATGTTCTTGATGAACCACTGCAAAATAGGCATGAGAGAGATCTCATCACGGCCGTACAATGAAATTCTAATTTTTCCTCTCTTCTTCAACTCGTTCAAGAGCGACACCGTCTGCTCTTTAGGAAGTCCAGTTGTAACTGCACTATCCAATGCCTCGGCCCACTTGAATGCGTTCAAATGCTTCTCAAATTGCTTCAATTTTTTCGTCAGAGGTCCGCTGGTGTAAACAACGGTAGTTTCTTCTTCTCCGTGATACTCGGAACCCTTAATGATTCTGGCATAGGTGCTTGTTCTCGCTTGTTTTTCTTGAGTCACAGAAGTCTCTGTCTTTCTAGTTCTGATGGAAAGCAAACCAGAAGTCAAACCAGTTGCGAAGTGCTTAAAGTTTGGCGAGACAGCAGAACACAACACTCCTCCACTGCCAAACTTCCAACCAAACTTCACATCCCAGTTTGTGGAGGTGTAGTCAAACACCTTGACGTGACCATCCAAAGATCCGACAAGTAAACCCTTCTCTCCTGTATCATGCAAAGTGGTGGCAGTTTTGGCGAAGTTATTAAACTCCTGGATTCTGGAGCCACGAGCTAAATCCCAAACTCTAACCTTAGGACCACCAGCACTTACGAGGGTGGTGGGGGAAAGTGCCAAAACGTCTTCCACGGGATTTCCTTGGTCAAACAGCGCAACCATTTGTTGCTGTCTTGTATCGAAAATACGGACAATCCCGTCGTAACATCCAGTGGTCACCAAATTCGGGTTTCCTGGGATAAAGTTACAGCTTCTGATATAATCTCCGTGGAAAGTTTCATCAAATTGTACGATCGGTCCACTGGTTGTTTGAGAAATATCATAGAGACGCACAACTCGGTCGTCTGAGCCAGTGATGAGCTGATTACCCACAGTTGGGTGAAACTTGGCCACGTGAGTAGGGTGAGATGATGGACTCAAGCTGACCAAGAGGTTACGCGGCTGGTAGGCGTCGAAAATGGACACAAGACCCAGGGCATCGGCAGCGACCAAAAGTTTTCCATCGTAACGGTATTCACCCGAGTAAACCACATCCTTAAAACGAGAAAATGTCTTGATTACCTGTCTTGTCTTAGACGAGAACACCTGGATTCTTGTGGATGAAGTCACTGCAAAGTCATGGGGACTGACTGGATTGAAGTGAATGTGAGTGATGGGGTGGTTTTCCTTGATGAGCTGCGGGTTAAGAAAACGACGCCAGTATTTCTGCTCCGGTGTTGCCTTGGCAGGGAGAACCGGGTTGCGGACCTGCTGCACTCGTTGCCTGGAAGAAGACATGTGGAATCTAGAAGTTGGTGATGAGTTGAAGAGATTTTGTGCGAGTGCAGGATGTGATGGAGTTGAAGAGGTGGAGATATTGGAAGAGGTTCTGGGGACAATAAACGAGCGTAATCAATATGAAGAAAAGGCAGAGCTCATAGACGGTTAGGGGCTGAATGTTTCTTTATGCCTAGGGATTTGTCTATTTTTTGGTTTCGATGTGTGTTATGGGTTTACGTAGAAAGGTTGATTGTGAGATGTATGGAGGAAAGATGATGAGAGAAGGTATTACTGGATTCAGAACGAAGAATTGAATTTACTAGTTGGAATGTTTATTAGTGATGTATTCTGTGGAGTAGTCGAAATTCCTGATTATTCTAGGGCATTTTCTCTTTTTTTATTCTTTTTGGCAATCAGCAGTTGAGATTCGATTTCATTTTGCGATGGAAGAACCCAGTACATAAACATGAACATGAAGATGAATATAAGCATCATTTAGTTAACAAATACTTTCACAATTGACTCATGGATGTCATGACTCTTTACTTTTGTTATTCAACTCACGTTCCATCAGTATCAACTTGTATATCCTGCTTGCTCGTATCTGCTTTATAACCATTCAGCTTCACATCCATCCACGATGATAAAATTCAAACTAAAGTTTCCAATAATGTATCTATTAATATTCTTAAAAAATACATCCAATTAAGTGTCCCATTATTCATCACATCTTCTTCTTGTCCACTCATTCAAGCATTTACCTTTTCCTATAGGTTCCATTAACCGGTTATGCTTCCTTCACATGCATTTCGCACCCACACTAATCTCCTTTAACTACGTAAGCAACTTCCTCATACTCCCGCTGCTTTTTACATGCTACGACGTCTAGCCTACTACGTGGCATTCCCCATTATAGCCATAGTAGTCAACTACACACCGGCATTTGTGTGGGTCATTGTGGATTTTGTTCTCGACATCTGGCTATTCTGGGTTCGCAAACTTTATTACCTTCATACCAGGAAAGACACCTTGAAAGAACACGTCAAGCTGTTGAAGAACGTGGAGAGTTACAATGAGTTCAAGGCGGTGGTCACCGAAATTGACCGCTTGACTAATATGGACTTGTGGCGCCAGAACTTCGTGCTGAAACACTACGACTATATTCTCATCAATGACCGCATGGAGCTCTTACGGGAAGCAAGACTCAATGAAGATGCGCCTCTTATCATGTCTTTGTTGCGTTCGGGACTCATTCGTAATTTCGGTGGAATCGCTCAGAAACGTCTCTATACCAAATCATACTTGGGGACCAAATTTAAGATCCAGGAGTACATTACCGAGGTTCTTGAATGCTTGAACTACATCAACCTGACTATCCAATCGGAGTCCAGTGACGACTATATTATGAATAGTAAGCAGCTCCGCATAGACTTCTTCCACGATGCCCGCCAGCTGTTTGGATGTACTGCCCTCATTCTCCAGGGTGGTTCACTCTTTGGTTTGTGCCATTTAGGAGTTGTCAGGGCGCTCTATTTCAAAGGATTGCTTCCTCGTGTTATTGGAGGCAGTGCTGTGGGTGCAGCAGTGGCGTCTTTGGTGTGTACTTTGACCGATTCAGAGTTGATTCCTGTATTGGTGTCTATCACTGATGTTATGGGAGATGTCGATAAACTCAACCACGATGTGGATGAACGATATGGCAATGTCATCGAAAACGTGATCAGAAAGGGTTACTCCCAGGATATCTTGATCTTCTTGAAGTTCGTCAGAGATACGATTGGCGACTTGACATTTGAAGAGGCATATTTGAAAACACAGAAAATCCTTAACATTGTGGTGCATCCCACCAACATGTTGGTACCTTCCTTGCTCAACTATATTACTGCGCCAAATGTAATCATATGGACAGCCATTTATGCCTCTATTGGAACGGGTGTTTTATCGGATAACATCCAACTCTACGCTAAAGACTTCAACGATGAAATGGTGCCTGTTGCACCACATTTGAACGTATCATATTTGAAGCCACAAGATGTGAATAATCTGGAACATTACTTCCGTCGCAAAAGCAGCGGTGGTCAAGGAGGTAGAAGTCACTTGCTGGAGTCTCCATATATTAGGCTTACCGAGCTTTTCAATGTCAACCACTTCATTACCAGTTTGGCTCGTCCATATCTTGCACCAATGATCAATAATGATCTCAAGCACCATATAACATACGGAAAGGTTCGTTTTGATGAGGAATCCTACGAATCGCGTTCATTGGCTTCTTGGAGAGGTGAAGAGCAAAGTAGCAGCCTAGAGAAGGCAAAGATTTCTCCTGAGAAGCCAAAGATATCTCCTGTGCAATCCAAGCATCTTCCTAACGACTCAAACTACAACATTATGAAACATATAAAGAATGTCATTGCTATGGAGGTTCAACACCGATTGGAGGTAATGAACAAATTGGGAATCTTGCCAGAAATTATTAAGAGATTATGCATCGATGAGAAACCATCTACTGGCGCCAACTTCGCCTCAAGTCTTCGAGAAATTACTATTGTTCCTGAGCTTCGGTATCTAGTACGTGATTTTGGGCGAGTTTTTGATGTCCACAAAACCATGGAGAATATTCCATATTGGATTCTTGTGGGTGAGCGGTCAGTTTGGCCATTGTTTCCACTCATCTGGTCAAGATGTGCTATTGAATTTGAATTGGATGACTTGTACAGCAATCAAAAGCGCTGACAACGTTAACGGTAGTACAACTTGACAGACTCTTTGGCGATATGGAACATATACTCCTTCTCCACCACACGAGTCACTGGATTGGCTGGTTGAGATCCTCGAGCAACAGTTAGACATCCCGTGATGTCTTTTGCTCTGCCCGTGGATAGTGGCTGGACTGAAATATTTAACGAAGACATATGATGCAACTTGACGTAGAAATCAGAGATTCTGAAAACAGGATCATCGGGAAGAGCTCCAGTAAAATTTGTTAGTGGAGATTCTGTATTAATCACCACAAACAACGTATTGCAAAGAGATGCCACTTTCCGAAGATGTTGCACAAGATCATTGCTCGAGAGATCTGTTGCAGCAAGGAGTAGCTCGGGACATTCGACCACAACAACTTTCTTTTCGGATTTTTGATTCTCTATGGCCTTGCAAATAGTCCCGAAAACCTTAGAAACTTGTGGTTTTGCATTGGCAGGATTTGGGATCTGCTTTGTGAAAAGATCACTAAAACAATCCACGAATTGGAAGTTGGGGTTGGAATCCAAGTCAACTCCTTGTTTCCGACTCAAAGGTACCCAGAAGGCTTTTGAATGGATGAAAGATGCAAAAGTGACCTGAGAACGGTTGATTATCTTCCTGTTGAGCTCTCTGTTAACCAGATTCGCTGTTCCCACTAAACAGTTCTCCAAGATAGAAGAAACCAACCAGCTCGGATTCGTGCCTTCGAGGTGGGAGATGATGTGGAGACTGCTGTTTCCCGAAACTAGACTATGGTCTGAGACAATGGAATTATCTGAAAAGAAGACGAGATCCTGCTGTTGGGAAGTCATTACTGATGATGAACGACTAGGTCTTCGCAAAGGTGGAATGCGTATATGGAGGAAGGTGACAAAGCAGAAGTGTTGAGGATGGGGAAAGCAACCTAATCAATTGGGGTCACAATTTTTACCATCGTTGTGAACTGGAGTGAATTTCGACACATTTTTCGGAGAAGGAAAGAATCTCGGACTCTCTATGTACCTGGTTTTGAACTACTCCGCACATGAGTCATACTTGAGTCACTACGTAAAGACTTGAAAAACTCGGTTTATTCTCATAACAAGTTTGGCAACTATTTTTGCAACTTCAAAATATCGCCATGGAGAGAGTTTCTCTATCTTACACGGTCGACGAGCCTACTCCGCAGCTGACTATTGAGTTTGAGTCTCTCTCTTCAAGAAGTTCCTCAGTATCGCAATCTGATAATCAAGAGCTGCAATCGAATCATACAGAGCCAGGCACATCTTCTGAAATTTTCGATCCAGATGATCACCGAAACTATCCAGAAGGAGGTCTCACTGCCTACCTTGTTTCGCTCGGGGGTTTCACTGGTACTGTAGTTTGTATGGGACTTATCAACTCCATCGGTGCTATTCAGGCTTATGTGTCCATTAACCAGTTAAAAGACACAGATCCCATCGCCATTTCGTTCATCTTCGCTGTCTACCTTTCGTTGGCGTACTCTATGGGAGTAGTAGCAGGACCCATTTTTGACATTTATGGTGCCAAAGTTTTATTGATAGTCTCGAACTTGCTCATGTTTGCGGGTCTCATGGGCTCTGCCAGCAGCAAGCAACTCTGGCAATTTATATTGAGTTTCATTTCTTTGGGAATAGGAAACGGCATAGGACTCACGCCGATAGTTAGTGCACCGAATCATTGGTTCTTGAGAAAACGAGGCTTGATCACTGGAATTGTCACTGCTGGTGGATCTTTTGGAGGTCTTGTGTTCCCGATGCTTTTGAGACATACTTTTGACAAGCTCGGATATGTGTCTTCTCTTAGAATACTTGCTGCCATATGTTTTGGATGTATGACTATAAGCCTGGTTCTTATTAAGACAAGATTTACACGGCCTCGTGAATCACTGTCTATCAAAGATATCACTTGGAGCAAGTTCACCAAATTGTGCAAAGACTTTTTAAACAGGCATAATGATTCTAGGTTTATTTTCGTAATCTTGGGATCATTCTGTACTGAATTGGCTCAGGTGGAGTTGGTCACTTACTTTGTTTCTTTTTTCATCGCCCAGGGTATTCCCATTTCCACATGCTACATCTTGCTTACTGTATGGAACGGTCTGTCTATTGCCGGACGAATTATTCCCGGCTATGCCTCAGATTCGCTTGGTAAGTTCAATGTGAACATTCTCATGATTTCAGCCTTGATTGTGTGCTTTTTCACCATGTGGCTACCTTTTGGAGGAGATGTCAAAGTCATGTACCTCTTTGCTGTCCTTGGAGGTTTCTTCCTGGGACTGATATTAAGTATGCTTCCCACGTGTCTTTCCCAGATCACAGTGGTTTCGCAGTTAGGCGAGAGATACGGAGTGCTCAACTTTATATTGAGTATAGGTAACTTGGTGGGTGTTCCAATTGGTGCTGCAATCATTGGGGAGGGTTCTGTGGCAAGATACAAGGTGTTTGTCGTGTTTGTGGGAGCCCTCTCCATAGCAGGCACTTTGTTTTACATAGGTGCACGGCTGGTGATAGTGGGGGCAAGAATTAATGTAAAAGTGTAAACAGGAAAGGATACATTGGCACGATAACAAGAATGTTTTGCTTAGATTATCAATAATTGCATTTGATCTCAAGAATCTCAAAGATTGTTTACTAGGAGTGAGTTTATAGTGATCAATCTGTCTCAAATATGTAGAGAGCAACTTTCAATTGTTCTAGCGATAAGATTCACAGATGATTCAAAGATAAGCGAAATATAATTCATCCGTGCTTGTAACCCCCGCAATGATAGCAAACTCTTTGGATCAAATGTCATGCTCCATTTCTCTTCCGTGACTACCCGTATGCACTTGTTGTCGACTTTTCCTTCCGTTCTGTTCCTGTATCCCCTTATCTTATCATCTACGTTGAAGTCTCGCTCCCATGCACACCTGCTATTATTTCAAGGTCTCCAATTCCTAACTATCAACCCCAGGTCTTGGCTACATCTGTCAATGCCTTTAGCTGTCTTGGCCCTGTCAAACTAAAAGGCTCACTGCATTGGCACATCTGGTAGAGCATATTTACTACAGAGAATACATGTATTGGCGCTTTTTTTACCGTTCCTGAGGAGCAAAAATCAACCGGGAACTCTGGAGCTTTAGGAGTTCATAGTTTTGCTTATCATTTCCGTATTGGTACATTATTCATGGATAAATGGGACTCCATTTTGATTCCCCAAGTCCTGCAAACCACGAAAAAATACTCACATTCCCGCTAGTACCCGCTAGTACTATCGTTATCTTGTTATCTCATTTGGGTTAGATACAAGGGAGATGCTGCCACCGTGGAACGCCTGATTCGCTTCCGGCTTTCATTGGTTTTTGACAAATCACGGTTGTGTAAGGTCAACAGTCACTCCAGGTTACCTGCAGTGATGTTTATCTTGATGCAGGTAATTTCGTTATCAACAGTAGTTCACAGGAAATTGCAACCTATTTTGGAAAGGTAATACGTAATTACATGTAGACAACTGCTAGCCAAGAAAAAAGTACTTGAAGCTCGCATGTCAGGCGCATCTTACAGACGCCAGACCTCCTCTCCAGCTTCATGGATATATAGAGCTAGAGATATCCCACCAAGTTTCGCATCCGAACCTCAAGAATGCCCGGAATTCCTCATATCGCAAATGCTCTTGCAAAAAGAGCATCGACGGACCTCGAAGAGCAAACTTCGACTCTTGTAGCCACCGACATGGCCTACATCATGTTTTGTGCCTTTGGTGTTTTCTTGATTACACCGGCCATTGGATTGTTCTATGGAGGGACTTTGAAGAGAAAGAATGTGGTGCAAATTTTGTTCCAGAGTTACATGACAACGTGTGTTGTCGTTGTAATTTGGTACTTACTAGGTTACTCATTGGCGGCATCGCCTACTTCTACCTCCAAATTAATTGGAGACTTCAACAATGCCGCATTGTACAATGACGAGGCCAAACCATTGATCGAAGGTGGAAACCTTCCATCTGTTATTAACTTTTGTTTCAATGTTTTCTTCCCAGTTGCAACTGTACAGATTTTTCTTGGTTCCATTGGGGAAAGAGGTCGAATTCTTCCTTCTTTGGTTGTTGGTGCCATCTGGACCATTGTTGTCTACAGTCCATTGGCCTTCTGGGTTTGGGGTCTCAATGGATGGTTGTACAACTGGGGTGCCTTGGATTTCGCTGGTGGTGGACCTGTCCATATTGCATCCGGTGTTGCCTCCTTGTGTTACTCCTGGTATCTTGGTCCAAGAGGTCAACCAGGAAAGAGAGTCGGTAAGATCACTGAATCTAGGGGCCACTCCACTCTCACCACTTTCATTGGTGTCACGTTGATTTGGGCTGCCTGGTTCTGTTTCAACTCTGGAACTCTCTTATCTGTGAATGTGAGAACTGGTTATATTTTTATGAACACCATTCTTGCTTCTTCTTTTGCTTGTCTTGCCTATACCATCACGGACAAACTCATCTCTGGTAAGTTCTCCATGCAAGCTGCTTGCGAAGGTACTATTGTTGGCTTGGTGAACATCACACCTTCTTGTGGTTTCTACTGGCCCTGGGCTGCTGCTTTGACTTCGATTATCAACGGTGTTCTTTGTCGTTTAATCATTAGACTCAACCACTGGGTTGGAATTGATGACTACTCTCTCTCTGGAGTGGTTCATGGTGCTGGAGGTATCATTGGAGGCACTTTGACTGGTATTTTTGCAACAAAGACCGTGGCAGGCTACGATGGAATTACTGAGATTTCTGGAGGTTGGATCAACGGTAACTTTAAACAGCTTGGAATCCAGATCGCTTCATGGGCTGCTATCGTCGCCTGGACTTTTGTCTTCACCATGATCATTTTGTTCCTTGTGGACAAGATTCCTGGCTTGAAGTTAAGAGCTTCTGTTGAAGGCGAGGATATGGGTATGGACTTGTTTGAGATGGCAGAGACTGCTGACGAATTCGGAAATGACTACGAGGAATTCTTCAAGAAGAACGCACACGTTTTGAGAGTTTTATTGGACCGCTATGACGCTGGAAATGTGGAGATCCTTGAAGGAACCTCTCCCGATTCTTCTTCGGTGGTGGATATTCAAGTGATTAACCATGAGAAGGTTTAATTAGTCACTCTGTGAGTGCTGGTATATGTGTAAATAAAATATTTGGTGAAGAAAAATCAGGTTGTAGGTGTCGCTATATAGGTTGAAATGCTCAGGCCTGTACGCTGTCGTCTTATCTTTGAAAGGTTGTTTTTCAACTGCCGTGATGTAACATTCTTGGTGTAACATTCTGCACAAAAAGAAGTGCCGTGTGCTTTGGGGCATCGAACGGCACCTTTAAGGGCTTCAAAGGGCAATAAATACCGGAGGATTGATCTGATCAAGATCTTCCTGATTTATTTTCCTTGACCCCTTTTAATTGCATATTTTTTTATAATAATTTATATTTCTGGCCCTTGCCGTATTTTGCTGTCAATATTGCATAAAGACATGTCACTCTCCGACGACGTCGAGCATCCCAAGAGGGAAGACATCGAAACCTTCAATCACGAATGGACTCTCGACGACGAACAAAATGAAAAAGAGAGAAACTTGGAGCAGGGCACCAACTTCATCAACAGAATCGGATTGAAGTTGAATGCAGAGATTAGAGGTATTGAAAGAGTACCAGAAAGCAAGAGAGTGGATAAGTCGTGGTTGTCACCACTAACAATGTTCTTGTCTCCCAATTTGTCTATTTCAGCCTTGAGTACTGGTATGTTGGGACCAACCTACTTTGCCCTTGACTTCCGGACTTGTGTCCTTTGTATTGTATTCATTAGTATTCTTGGCTCTCTTCCGGTGGGCTATTTCGCTGTTTTCGGTTCCAAATTTGGCCTCCGTCAACAGATCTTGTCTCGTTATTTCACTGGAAATATTATGGGCAGAGTTTTTGCATTGTTTAATGTAATTTCGTGCATTGGTTGGAATGCAATTAACATCCTTCCAGCTGTGCAGATGTTAGTTTCGTTAGGTCCACTTCCTGCGTGGGCAGGATGCTTAATTTTTGTGGTTATCACCTCTACTTTGGCTTTCTTTGGCTACAAGACTATTCATTTGTATGAAAGATGGTGCTGGATCCCAAATCTTGTCGTTTACTTCGTGATAATTGCGAGGTTGACCATTTCTCACAAGTTCCAGTGGGGCACAATGGAAACAGGAAAAGCAGAAGCTGGCAATGTTCTCACATTTATTACCACAATTTTCGGATTTGTGGCTGGCTGGTCTCCTTCGGCGGCTGACTACTTTGTCTACATGCCCAGTGACACACTGCCATGGAAGATTTTTTTCTGCATGGTGGCAGGCTTGAGTTTGCCTTCTATCTTTTCATTAACTTTGGGTGCAGCTTGTGCGATGGGTACCTTCAGTGATCCCAAGTGGAGTGAAGCCTTCAACCAAAATTCGGTGGGTGGAGTAGTTAACGAGATTTTGGTGGTTGATAGTCTTCATGGATTTGGAAAGTTTTGCGTGGTAGTATTGTCATTATCTGCGATTGCCAATAATTTGCCAGGATCGTACTCTTTGGCGTTGTCTGCACAGGCCATTTGGTCTCCATTGGCTAAGTTTCCACGTTTGGGGTGGTGCGTGATTGGTAATTTCGTGTCCTTGGCACTTGCTATTCCAGCTTATTATGTGTTTGAGCAGACCATGAGCAACTTTTTGAGTATTATTGGTTACAACGTGTCGATTTACCTTGGAATCACCATTGCCGAACACTGTCTTTACAGAAAAGGTTTTAAAGGCTACGATGTCACCAACTTCGACGACAGATCTACGTTGCCTGTAGGAATAGCTGGTGTTGTTGGGTTTCTTTTCGGAGTCGCCTCAACTGTTCTTTCTATGAACCAGACATGGTACCAGGGTGTGATCGCAAAGAAATTCAGTGAAGCTGGTGGAGATATCTCGTTTGAGCTCAACATTATTTTTGCCTTCATTGGGTACAATTTGGTGCGTCCTTTCGAAATAAAGTATTTTGGTCGGTGAGTTTATAACAATTTAATGATTCCATTGTTGGAAGGCTAATCTTACGTCGTAGACCATGTCAGAGCCTTAGCGAAGGAGGCTGACGTGGGCTTGGCCTTCTTCTACATTTTCCTGTCATGCAAAGGAGCCCTGAACGTGAAAGACAGGAAAAATTTTCAGTGAAACAGGCGTGTTAGTGAGAATTTGATCTGTGAAATTCAGGCAATGCAAGTCGTGCGCGATCAGCCTTTCCAGCATTTGTCAGAATAGATCACACGACCAATAATTATTGCAATGCATGACAAGTAGAAGATTAGAATAATGAGGGCTTCTGTTTTTGTTAATTTAGTTGTTTATTTTTTGGTTCTTGCATAACACAAATTCCCTCTGTCTTGGAAAACATTATTCCAATTCGAATGCATGTTTGTACGCCGGAAATCTTACGCACGATCATTTCTCCATTATATTCCTTAGCACGGGCATTCATCTCGAAGGTATCAATCAGCTCAGTGGCGGCTTAAACCAACATGGCAACCTTACAATCATTGTACCATGATTAAACTAAGACAGAAAGAAAAAAAAAAAAAAAAGACAAAAATTTTTTTTTTTTCACCAAAACAAATAAAAAAATAAGTAT
>Ga0160505_100578_pt1 | contig 20286 bp, 8 predicted proteins | sample DIDeMG_FD_108225 | JGI IMG/M metagenome (GOLD analysis project Ga0160505, IMG submission 108225) | Enriched chicken feces microbial communities from UW Madison campus, WI, USA - DID2874_E49_Stillage MG | ecosystem: Host-associated > Birds > Digestive system > Large intestine > Fecal ... | reverse complement strand
TTATTATTATTATTATTATTATTATTATTATTATTATTATTATTATTATTATTATTATTATTATTATTATTATTATTATTATTATTATTATTATTATTATTATTATTATTATTCCATCAATTTGATATCTTAATTCTCCTTGTACCCCTACTTGTATTAATTTTTTTTTCTTTTCTTTTCAATCATCATAGTTCTTTGGATATGACTGGGTTTATATAAAATCTATATATATAGTTCTGAAATTCTCATCACCCTATCAAAGGGTCGGGGATTTAGACTTTCAATCCGAATCTTTTTTTGTTTTGGGAGTTTGAAATTCATTCCTCTTGCAAAGGCCTCAGTCCCGTTGCCACCTTATCTTCTATCTTAACATAGTTCGAACAGCCTTTCCAATTTTTTTTTTTTTGCTTTGATCTCAACTTATAATTTGATATCTAGAAACAATTACATTCGATTTCTGCTACCCTTCATCAATTCATTGCACACAACTTCAACATCATGTTTACTTCCTTCAATGGCCAGCACCGGAAGGTGCGAACAGTGAATATGGCTGGTGGCAACCGTAATGGGCCGGGCCGCCTCGACAGCCTGGTGAAAAAGGCCAACCTTGAACGCGAGCGTCGAGAGAAAAACCGCATCCTCGATGAGCAACAAGCCCGTGCCGATCAGCTTCGACGCGAGCAGGAGGCTAAAGAATTAGCTTCTGCGATTAAAATTCAAAAGTTTTTCAGACGATGGCGTACACACCGGCGATATTTTGAAGAACTTGAGGAGGAGTGGGAAGATAATTTAACAACAAATGATGAGGACGACTACGACGATGAAGATGAGTTTAAGGTGTTCTTGGTGGAGTTTTGTTACTTCTTTGATCGCCGATACAATGGGTCGGAAAAGAATTTAGATTCTCTGCAGAGGTTTTCATCAATTTTCCGACAGCAACGTCAACAGCTTGAAGGACTCGACTCTGTATGGTCGAGTGTACTTGTCTCTACTCTATCCTCAGTTTTCAGCTACAAGATTGAAAGTAAGACAGCGCGAAAATGCCAGGCAATAGTTCTCGACCTTTTAGTACTATTTGACAGTTCAGTTCTACCCAAGAGCTTGCTTACTGTACTGAGCGAATTCCTTGAAAAGACAACTCAGGTTGATACGACCATAATACCTCATATTCAACAGCTGATTGCCTCACTTTCACTCAAATATCCAGAGGAGTATTACACAAAATTTCTTTCAACCCCAACGCTCCTCGGGCTTTCTGAAAATCTACTCCAAATTCCCCATTCTACTGCACAATCAATTGTTGCAATTGCATTATCTAAACCTCCATCATCTTTTATTAAGGATATATCTTACCGGCTTTGGCATCTAGCCAACTTTGTTACCGCCACTATCCCGCATTTCAAAAACGTTACATACGACTATCTTCGTGCAATCAATGTTATTATTCGTGATCTCAACGTTTCGATTTCATCATCGAAACCGAAAGGATCCAAACCCGACCCCCAAATATACTATGTCACTGATAAACAATTACTTTCAGCAATTTCTCTTCTATACTCACGGAATTTTGTGAACAGCATGCTGGAACATATGTCAACCACTCTTGATGTTTCCTTTGAGGTATTGGCTTCTATATTTGTGTCATTGGAGGGATTGTACCCAAGCAAGCGACAAAACCTTTATATATCCATGACAACAACCGAGAGCTCAAAGTCATTCCCGCTAGTTCTTTGGGAATTTTTTGAAAGATCTCAGTTATATTCTCTCATAGGGAACAAGATCCTCTCTGTTAACAGCATCCTGGAGCTTTCCAAAACTCAGACTGAGTCTATGACACAGCTGTTGCTGATTTTTGAACTGTTGGTGTACTGGCTCGCGTTTACATTTGATGCAGAGTTTCATAACATTGTTTCTTCTCGTTCCAGTACCTATAAGAAAATTGTCAACTTGTCAAAGTTTCTGAAGTATTTTTGCTTTTCGCTGATTCGCAATTGGCCTTTTTTTCAAACATCTTCATCCAGTTTGAACCAGCCTTTGAATTCAATTGATCCTATTATCATGGCAAAAATGAACAAACTCAAAAACAATGGTATTCTATTAATGCGACAATTCTATCTCCGTGATTCCCGACGGCAGTTTCTGGAAACTGATTTCTGGTTAATGACCCAGCAGTTCGATATGAACAATTTTGTGAACGAAGTTGTTAGTGAAGAAAAGAAGAGGCTCGAGGCCAAAAAGATCCACGAAGACGAGGCCTCAGATTCCGACTCTGATTCGGAGGCTGAGGATGATGGGTTTGATCTGACTAAGAGCAAGCGATCTGCCATGTTGGAAAAGTTAGGATACCGACTTTACATGCTTAAACAGACTCCATTTTTTATTCCATTTAATGTCCGCGTGCGTATTTTCCAAGAACTTGTGGCTCTTGATCGGAGTCTTAACCAGGTTGCTAGCGAATTTTCATTTAACGTATTTGGTGTCCCGACCAAACACCATGCTAATATTAGACGAAGCAACTTACTGGAGGACGCATTCGAGGGATTTGATAAGCTTTCAGAAGGGTTTAAGAGCAAGATTGCTGTCACTTTTTTCAATGAGTATGGTCCAGAGATGGGTATTGATGGTGGTGGTATCATGAAGGAATTCCTAACGTCGATCTGTTCAGAAGCTTTCCAGCCAACAGAGGATAACGAGTATGATGCTGCAAACACTAAAAAGGGTCTTTTTTCTGTTAACAAAGATCATCTTCTTTATCCCAACCCCATATTTGGTGTGAATAGCAAATACAGTGCTCTAACCCCCGAAGAGAAAAAGGAAGGGTTGAGATACATCAAATTTCTTGGAAAAATCATAGGCAAGTGTTTGTACGAAGGAATTCTTGTTGATGTTGAGTTTTCACTTTTCTTTCTTCAAAAGCTCTCCGGCATTATCGACAACTCATTTGACGACATGTATTCATTAGATCCCGAAGTCTATAACAGCCTTATTAAGCTCTACAATTATCCGGGTGATGTTGAGGAGTTGTCACTTGATTTCACTATTTCGCAAAAAGTTGGACATGGCAAATATGTGACAATTCCACTTGTTCCAGATGGCCAATCTATTGCTGTTACAAATAACAATCGTCTTCGGTACATTCACGCCGTATCTCAGTACAAACTGAACACGGTACTTACTCCGCAAACACGGTCATTCCTCAGCGGTATGTCAACGCTGATTAGTTTGGATTGGCTTTCCATGTTTAACGGTCCAGAGCTGCAGATGCTCATCTCCGGTGGCTCATCACGCATCAATATTAGCGATCTCAAAGCACATACACTGATTTACGATTTTCCAGCAAATGACACAACAATTTCAGATCTATGGGACATTCTCGAAAATGACTTTACTGAAGAAGAGCGTCGTCTTTTCATCAAATTTGTCACATCAGTTCCTAAGGCTCCACTCCTTGGATTTGGTGCTCTCGTCCCCAATTTTGCCATCCGTCGTGCTAGCAATGATCAAAACCGCCTCCCGACGGCATCGACCTGCGTCAATTTGTTAAAACTTCCACACTACACGTCGCGTGCTGTTTTAAAGAAAAAATTACTTGACTCAATTCACGCAGAAGCTGGCTTTGATCTTTCATAACCGGGTATGATACTGGTGATCTATAGTTGTTTTTGCACATTTATTTTTTTTATAATTCATTTATTTTTATCATGAACTTTTTTTTTTGAAACTCAAGCGGAAAAAAAAAATATGAAGCGGCCCAACTAATATCCACTAAAAGTCGTGTAGTTGACACATTTAATATTTTTTAGAAAGAAAAAAACCAGATCTAGTTTGAACTGTTAGTGCCAAGGCTTTTTTTTTCGTGTTGATGGTGACTTGTTACAAGCATGGATAGAATTCATAATACATGGTAAAAAATTGTAGCAGTTTTAGCAAGAGGTGATAAGTCCTGGAAGCAAATATCTTTTACAAGGAGTTGACTTTATAAATATTTATTTACTTGTACTTGAAATTAATGCCAAAACGCAGAAGCTCAACGTTTTAAGATTGTGTATTCCATATACCAGCTCATTAATCCTTAAGACCCAGCACTGGATTAAATACTTTGTACAGGATAATCGGAGAGAGCAACTAAATATCATTTAAACTATTTATCAAAAGAGCATGGGTGTATTAATATGCATGTATAAAGATGATAATGGTTTGGATTAAATATTTTATCAATCCCAAAATCAATTGCTGCAAGTCTTTAACGTCAAAGAGGTAGATCGGTGCCAAATCTTCTTTCTCGTTTGATAAACAGGATATCAAAAACCAAATGTCACAGGCTTTTTACTAAATAGTTTATTTCAAGGGAAAAAAAAAGATTTTCTCTTCCAAAACATTGATAGACATCTAAATGACAGGGGCCTGCATTGATAGATCGAACGCAACCTCGGGCACAGGCCCCACTGACTTATAATCAACCATAATTGCAGCAACCAGTCTATTTTCTGAAATAAGAACAAAACATAAACGACAAGCTATAGTCAGGTCACCCGTATCAAAAGTTGTAGTCGCTTCATATTTAAAAATTGTAGATTAACGAGAAATGTTGAAAAAAAAACCCATAATAATAATGAGTAATAAAGGAAACTCAAATTGCGAGTGCACCACTGAAACTAGCCTCGAGTTTCGAGTGTAACAACCTATTTCAAGCTACCGACAACAGTTTTCAATTTTATTTTTATTTTTAATTATTTTATTTAATTATTTTATTTAATTATTTTATTTAATTATTTTATTTAATTATTTTATTTAATTATTTTATTTAACTATTTTTCTTTTAGTAAAACTAGCTTCAATGGGATTACTGATATTGAGACCCTTGTGATCTCTAAAATTGTACTTTGGGTCATTTTCTCGCATTCGTAGGGTTATGTTTTATTTTTGCCACTAGTCTTTCAAGTCATTTCTGTATCTCATACCCACAACTGCTGCCGGTTTTCTGTCTTTTTAACAACGGCTGATTATTATAATAACCCTGGTATTACTAAGGATTAAAAAGACCAACCACCATATTGTAGCCTAATGTGCTAACTGTGAATGAGATTGAGACTTTAACCGTTGAAAAAAAACCATTAAGATTTGGAAAGTTTCGCCAGGTACACCGGGACCAATATCTAGAATTGTTCTAAGCCTATCAAATCAAATCAAACCAGTCATGTAGACAGTAACGTCTATAAGTTCAAGTTGATCGCCATGTCGAACTGAGCAGTTAAAGTACTCTACTACCTTCAATCAAAGTATACACCACTTCAGTTGCTGCCCCCACAATCTGCAAGTCTACCCGTCAAGTCATTTAGGACATGTAAGATGGCAATCACAATTGAAATATGTGACAGACAAATGTTTACAGTCAAGCCCACCTTTTTATTTTTATTTTTTAACCGCAATCTTAATACTATTGAAAACTACCATGATAAGGTGAGGCGTTCAAAGTGTTTTTCATTGTGGGATTCTACTAGAACCTACGAATAGAAGTGTATTTGCTATATAGCCACATAATGGTATGCATGCAATCACTGTTTATCACATTAATTTAGTTATTCATCTAATAGATTGGATGATTACTGTCATCATCAAGTTTGATGGTTTCATAGTCTCCTTGAATTAATCAGGCTTTTTTTTTTTTTTTAAAAGTTACACTTTCATGTCAATGAATCTGTATTAGTTTTTTCCCCTACTGCATATAATGCTCAGGACTTGAACCGTTGGTTTTTGAGCCGTTGGCTTTTTCACGACTTAGCAAGCAGTCGGAGTAATGCGCAGACATGCTAAACAGGAAAATGCGGCTTTTCCCAATAGAATTAAGCTTGAAAGAGCAAGGTACCTGTACCTGATCAGTATCTGGCCTGACAAACTCAGCTGGGATCTTCTTTTGGCCTGTAAATTCTTTGGTACTCATGCTAGTACTCTCTAGCCCTGGCAGAATGCCCGCTAAACCAAAAAAAATATGATATGATTTTTTTTTTTTTTTTCACTGTCTCGTAGAAATCTCCATGAAAATTAATCAACCAAACGCCAATCGATATACAAAATACAGATTTCATCTTTAGTTTCAAATGTATGAAACATAAAATAAAAAAATAAAAAAAAAACAACAGATATCGGCTCCTGGCCTTTTCCATTTCTACTTTTCCTCTTTTCCTCTTCTTCTTTCCTTTAAATTTTTTCTTCTTCTTTAATCATTACTTCGTACTCCTAATCATTTCATTATTTCAGACATTTCCTCTTCTGCAAAATGTCTTTGGACGTGGATATCAACTCAACAGCTGAAAAAAGTTTCATAGGCGCTTCTTTTGGAAGTTCTTTGGATTTTTCAGCTTCACTACTCCAATCAGTTTCTACAACCACCGCTAATACTCCTCCTACTGATACCCATGCCACTTCATCCTCTTCTGAATGGTCTTCTCTATCAAAAATAGGCAGAGGTGTTGTCATTGGCCGACATGTTCCCAATCCCAATAGAAAACATGACATTCCCCTGAACCTGGGTGATGAAGTTTACATATTTGAATCTCACAGTTCCGGCCAGTGGTATCGTGGTTATGTGGTATCTCCGCCATCTGCACATGCTGCATTCAATCAACCGTTGCCCAAGGGCAAAAAAATCAACAACGCTGCCCTCAAAGCCTTGGACGCAAATATCAGAACGGGTATTTTTCCTTGCGCTATGGTTCATCTCCATGAGTACTTTGATCTGTCTACAAATGTTGAATCATCTAAAATCAACTCCTCTGCGAATGATAGATTTTCAACATTTGGTAACCTGACGGACTATGACAACGAATCCATCGTTCAGTTTAAGTCTGCAGGCATCAAGTCTAAACCACCTCCCATTCCTGCATTACGTCTAGGAAACGAAGTACCTACTGTTCCTAACGAGCCTTTGGTTGACGAAATTGTTGCTGTTATCAACGAATGGTATAATACCTACGTTTACCACCATTATCTCTTTGGTAACTTTGAACTGGTCAACACCATCAACACTATCATTCAAGATCTTTACTTTATCAGACGCAAACTCATTTATGGCCTGCTCACTTCTAATGAGCGTATTTTGGCGCGTAAGAAGGTTATTTGGCAGATTGCCAGAGTTATCAACGTTCTTAATCGTGGTCATGTCGTTCGTGACACTAAGACTGGTGAAATTCTTGCTGGTAAAGAAGGTCCGGTCCGCCTTGCTCAGGAGCAAATTCTCACTGCATTGGCTCCAAACTATCCTGATCACTCAATGATTAATGATGTTCATGCTGAGGTGACTCAGCCAAAGCATATTCTCGTGGATTTCAAGTCCTGTATCGGTCAGGGTTATGGACATGGCTTGACTGTATACTTTCAGTTGCGTACCAAGTCTTCATTTCTTACTGAGCCATTTGCTATCAAGATCAAGCCTGATATGAGAATCACTGATTTAAATGCCGTCCTCTTCAGAGACTTGCCACTTTCGGTTGCAAGAGGTGATGTTATTCTCAATGCTGAGGTTTTTGAAGATGTGCCGTTAAAGTCTAAAACTCCCACCTCGTTAACCAACATTCTCAACTCTCCTAATGTCCCCGCCAGCAAGCTTCCCTCAAAAAAGCAAGGTCGACGAGGTCTGGCTAGTGGTGCAGCTGATATTAGTCGTCTTTTTAGAATTGAAGATAAGGGCGAGGCTCCCTTCACTATCCGCATGTACGCCACTTATTTTTCAGTCAACGAACCAAACAAAGACAATAGAGGCTGGGGTGAATTGTTTGAGCGTATTGTCAGAGGCCGTCCTAACGGAGTGTAAGTTTTTTTTCTTTTTTTTTTTTTTTTTTTTTTTTTCAACTAACATATAATCTCTTAGGGCTGTTACTCCTCGTGCCGAGCAAGTTGTGTGCACTGTCAAGGAATTTGAAGCTCCCAGTGTCAGAAACATCGAACATTTACAAAACCAGGGATCCCATAGCGCAATTGGCATGGCAAGATCGCTTTATACAACTGCGCTTACGGACGACAGAAATGATTTATTCATTACCTTGGGTAAGATTTCTCTTACTCACATCACAGGTCCCATTGCCGACTACCTACTTATTTCGCTAGGAACGTCTACTGGAAAGGCCCTCTTCAGTAATGCTTCGAACACCACATCATCCACATCATGGGACTCTCTGGCTACTTATAATAACGAAGTTGTTGGTGAGATGGTGAAGGTGAACAAATTTGATAAAAACGACAGTATTACTTTCAGCTTATATGTGGGAGGCGAGTTTGTTGCGACAACCAACATTCCAATCTGGCATGGCACTAAAGTCTGGTCCGGAAAAAGAACTGTCAATTTTAGTCGTGAGAACGACATTGTCGCCACACTTAACATCACGGCCAATTTTGTTGGAAATGGTTACAACACTGATGTTTTCATTGAGAAACTTATTCACTGGCGTGTTGTTTATGATGCTCACGGCATTGACGAGCTCATTTCAACACTAGCCAAGTTCAAGGTAATTGACTCAACTGAGTTCGTCAAGCGTTTCCACGAGATTATGGATGCTTTGCTAGAAATTCTTTCCACTTTCATTCACTCAGAGCGTGATGATTTGCTTCTCAATATTTTTTACGCTTTAATCAATACTCTTGAGAAAGTCACAGCCCGCAACAAAGATTACCTCTATCTTGCCGATGACTATTTGAACAATCGATTTAGCTTCCCTGGTCTGGCTGAGCCCCTGCTAACTTTGACTGACCAGGCAATTCAGATTGATACCTCTCCTGGCCACGATCATGATTTGCTCAAACGGATGTTCAAAGTCTTTGGGTTTCTATCTCGTCTGCTTGCTGCTTCTGCTGCCATCGATTGGAATCGTGGTCGTGAAGCTCAGCAGCTCATTTTGATGACTGTCAGAAAATACCTTCGTCGTTCTACTGATACTATCAAAAATATCTTGGGCCGCAAGCAACCTGACTTTTATGACTTGCAGCTAGTCATAGTCCAGAATATTTTTGAATTCTACGAGAATATCCGTTTATACGTGCCACCTGATGATATGCTTCAGATGATAATTGAGCTTACCGATTCTATTAGGAATGATGACGATAAGATCAACACCCAGAGACTTCTTTTGATTAAGAAGATTTCTAAATCCTGGCATTATAATCAGTCAAAGTACCGACCTCACATTACGGCCTATACAATCAAGTGGACTCTCCCCTTCTGGCTTGCCTCCAGTGAGTTTACCCCTGAAAGAAAAGATCAGATTAGATTACTTTCCGGAATTTTCTCTGCCCAATTCAACATTCTCTGGCCAGTTCGTGAAAAGGAAATTGACGTTTGCAAGCGTTATGGACAACTGCTACCCGTTGGTGCGAAGATCTACAATGAGTTGCTGAACCAGTTTGAGGTCTCTGGTAAGAAAAGAACTAGAAAGGTCTTTTCTCCATTATTTCCAGATACTTATCCATTTGAAACCAGGCCTATTGACTCTCTTGTCAGTGATGCCGTGTTTGATGAAACCCTCATTGAGCTTGGTATTGTCCTCACTTTACTGGTTAATATTTCTCACTATGGCGACCAGCAAGTGATTGACACTAGTTTGACGAATACTCAGTACAATGAGCTTGCATTTAATATTATACAAGCTTGTAACTCCATGTTAAACTCCATGTCCTTCCCCAAGTTTTGGATTTCCTTGTTAGCTGTACATCACGAGACAGTTCTTGGCTGTCTTGATTATCTTTCTGTTCTGATGAAATCAAGATTCATCCCCATGCCAGAAGATGCAGAAAATTTCAACTCTGGTCTTTGGTTTGCCTTTTTGTCTTCTCTGCTTCACCTTGGAGGATCCGAGGCTATTGCTGTAGAGCATCTCCCCGAGCAAAAGCGAAAGGCAGTCTGGAAGATTTGCGGTGACATCAGAAGTCGCGCGTCTGAGCTTCTAGTTGAGATGTGGGATGCCATTGGATGGCAATCAACAGACGAAGACAGAAGCAGATTTAGTTTGAACATATTTGGAGGTTTCCAAGTTCAAATGTTTGGTGGTGAAACAAGTTTGGTTCGGGATGTTTTGAATTTATGTTTAGTTCGTCATCCTTCTGCTCAGAAAACAGCAGTCCATATCATTCACTCCATGATAATCAGTGAATGGACCCTTAATGAAGACTTGTCAGGTTTGCAACGCGAAATTCTTGCAAGCTTGGATGACATTTTCCAGTCCCGGGCCTTTTTGCCTGAAGAATACGACAAGATATCGTTCTGCCAGTTGCTCAGAAATTCCATTCGTGTCGATAGGGAGGATGAAGCATACCCCTATATTAATGCCTTGATAGAAGATGTGGAGGAGTTTTTGGATCTTCTTTTGGATCTTTATAATGTTCCCCCTGGAGATGCATACAACGACGATCGTATTTTCCATGCTTTGAACATTCTCAACTTTTTGAAGGATATTGACAGAGTTGAGATTTTCTCCAGATATGTCAATGATATTGCTGAGTGGAACCGCTCCAAGGGAAACTATGTGCAGACTGGTTTAGCACTCCGGTTGCTTGCTTCTGCATACGAATGGTCTTATGAACAAAGACTGGAAGCCTCAGAAATCCCTTCATTCCCAGCTCAGACTGGATTTGAACGCAAAGAGGCATTATATGAAGACATTATTCAGTGCTTCACAAAAGGAAAATCTTTTGAGAACGCTATTGATGCTGTAAAGGAACTGATCCATGTTTATGAGACTGTTTCTTTTGATTTCCAGAAACTGAGCATTGCCACTCGGGCCCTAGCCAAACTTTACGAAAGTGTTGATACGGTTGAACGGCTAAGCCCCCAATACTTCAGAGTAGCTTATATTGGTGTTGGTTTCCCCAGATCTTTAAGAAACAGACTGTTTATTTTCGAGGGTAATGCCTATGAAAAGCTTGAAAGTATTCATGATCGTCTTCGTAAGACCTATCCTGGTGCTACCATTGTGTCTAATGAATCTGCTGCTAAGCAAGATGGTCAGTATTTGTTTGTTACGACAGTTGATCCTGACATCTCCAGCAGGCTCAGCCATTTGAAACACATTCGACCTACGCCTGGAGCTAAGGAGTATTACTCTAGATTGAATTTGCGTTATTTCACTTATTCAAAGCCTCTGCCTGGTAATACTTCACCTTTGGATCTTTGGGTTGAAAAGACTACGTACGAGACCTACCAGGCCCTCCCTACAATTGTGAAGCGTAGTGAGGTTAAGGTCGTCAATGTTATCAAGTTGTCACCACTCGAGAATGCCCTGACTCTTCTTCAGATGAAGACAAACGATTTGCTTGATTTGGAAGCTATCATTAACAGTGGCAAGGCTGACCAGTCTGCAATTTCTAAGCTTGACCTGATTTTGTCTGGTGCGGTTGATTCGCCTGTGAACGGAGGCATTCAACTCTTTAGGGCTTTCTTAGAGGATCCCAATCTCAGAACTGATCCCAGCACCGCACCCTTGGTGGCTGAGCTTGAAATGAGTTTCCTTGACTACGCCTCTGCCATCCAGAGATCTCTTGTCATTCATGGAAAAGTTGTTCCTGCCACTTTGCTTCCTTTGCATCAGAGTCTTGTTGAACTTTTTAAGCGGAACTTTGCCCCTGAGCTGGCCACTCTGTCAGATGGTATTTCTTATGAGGAACAATTGCGTAGCGGCCTACTGATGAGACAAGGTTCTATCACCAATGCTTTTGGCTACGTGAAGCCAAAGCCTCAGCCTATTGCTGGAGCGCATCTCAACATGAATCACGACTATGACGAAGAAACTGAATCAAGAGCTAACCTTGACAGTCTTCTTGGAAATGCTATTGCTGCGTCTGATATCCTCATCCGTGGCCCTGGAGATTATGGCAGCGGTCTGCGCAACGACAGAACATCGATTATGATGATTAAACAGAACCGCAGTGAAAGCAGAACTTTGTTCAGATAATTGGATATTATAATTTTTTTGTTTATATATATTATATGCATGTGTATAGATTAATCGCAATTCATTTTACTACTTTTAACAGCCAATCCAAGTAAGCATTAGCTCTGGGATGGCGATGAGTTCAACTGGCCCCACCGCTCGGAGTCGCGTATAACCTAACCCCGAAATGCTTATTTGCAATATGGCTATTGGCTCAAATCGCGATCAGCTGACTAAGTCTACACCCCCAGAAAGAGCAAAAGATTTGTCTAGGTAAAAAAAAAAAATCTTAGCATTGATAAATTTCTCTTTTTCTTTCTTTTTTTTCCCTTTTTTTCAAGACCTGTATCATCCATATATACACGACACCTTACCCTTTTATTTTTAGCTTCAATAATGTTGAGATCTACTTTCCTTAATGTCTGCCGCGCTTCTTCCGGTGCCTTGAGAGCCAGCGCCATGGCCCGCCCTGCTATGATTTCTGCTCCTCGCATGTGGAGCATTTCCAGAGCTTACAGCACCACTGATAACGGCCTTGAGAAGAGCGATGTTGAGAAGAGAATCATTGCTGTTTTGCAGTCTTTTGACAAGGTAAATTTCCCTCTAATATGTTGTTCTGTCGGCTTATGTTTTTAATGCTTGGGGCTAACTTACTTTTTTTTTTCTTTTCGTAATAGATTTCTGATGCTTCCAAGGTAAATAAAAGATGACGATTGTACCCGACAATGATTACGGCTATTAACAAACAATTTCTTTTTTTTTTTTTTCCATTTAGATCACTCCCACTGCTACCTTCACCCAGGACTTGAACCTGGACAGTCTTGATACCGTCGAGGTCCTTGTCGCCATTGAGGAGGAGTTCAACATTGAGATTCCTGAGTATGTGATATCCTTTGGTACTAACTACTTTAATTATTTGTATATGCTAACCGTGTTCTTCTTTAGCAACAACGCTGATGAGATCAAGTCCATTGACCAGGCTGTCGAGTACATTCTGGCTCAGCCCGAGGGTAAGTAAATCCACACATTGTTGTTGAAAGTTATGATTGCTAACAGTATTTCCCCACCGTAGCCCTCTAAGCAGGATCTTTTGACTCGTTTCATGTATAAAGGATAGGAAAATATCGTTAATTGATTGTGTATATTATTTTTGTTATTACTCAGCTTTAGTTTGTAAATATCCTACATGGAGATTTGGTTTTCCACGGCGCTGATGCGCAGAAGGGTTGAGCTGAAAATTTTGTACAGGCTTCAGTTTCGCCGGGTTTTTATTTGCCACTGTTGGTGGGTGGTGTGTACAAAAATTCAACCCAAACGCGAAAGTCAATTCTTTCCTTCGCCCTCCTACTTTTGACAGTTAGACACAATCACCACCAATTAATTCATCCGTAAAAGAAGCCATGGCTGACCACAAAGAAACCACCCCTACTACGGGATCTGCTCCGGTTGCCGCTGCTGATGCTGCTGACAACTCTGGCGCTCTTGTAACGGCGAACGAAGAGCATAAGCACACTGTTATTCAAGACCCCCCCGAGAGCGATGTGTCTGAGCCCGAAAGCGACGACGACAACTACAACATTGATCAAGATGAGAATCTGCTAAAGGATTTCCCGCGCGATATTGAGGATATTGAACTGCTACATCTCAAGATTCAATCAATTTCTGCTCTTGGCTTTTCCAACTTCCCTAATGTCAAAACTGTGTGTTTGCGCCAGAACCTTATAACCTCCTTGGAGGGCCTTGAGGACCTGCCTGAAACATTGGAAGAGCTTGATTTATACGACAACCGTTTCTCTCATATTGGTAGCCACCTTAAGCATTTCAAACACCTCAAGTCACTTGATCTTAGTTTCAACAAGGTCCGCCATCTCAAAAACTTTGAGCATCTCAAGGAGCTTGAAAAGCTTTACCTTTGTCAAAATAAAATCAGCAAAATTGAGAACTTGGATACTTTCACCAACCTCACTTATCTTGAGCTGGGTGCCAACAGAATCCGTAAGATTGAAGGTCTAGAAAAGTTGGTTAACTTGGAGCAATTGTGGCTTGGCAAGAATAAAATCACCAAGCTTGAGGGACTTGATACCCTGACAAAGCTGCGTGTCCTGTCAATCCAGTCGAACCGTATCGTCAAGCTTGAGGGACTCGAAAAACTGACCAAGCTAGAGGAGTTTTACATTTCCCACAATGGCATTCAAAAGATTGAAGGGTTGGAAAACAACCTTGAACTCAACATTCTCGACATCAGCGCGAACCGGATCGAGCACCTTGAGAACCTATCACATCTCGTCAACTTGCAGGAGCTTTGGGCGTCCAGTAACCGGTTTGAGAGTTTCGACGAAATCCAAAAGGAACTCGGTGAAATCAAGACTCTTGAGACCGTCTACTTTGAGTTTAACCCACTGCAGCGGAAAAACCTCGTTACTTACCCTAACAAGATCAAGCTGTCACTAGGACCGTCTTTAAGAAAAATTGATGCAAACTACATTAAATAAAGAATAAGTTATCTATATATATAAAAACATATATATTTAATCAACACTGTGGGGCCCTTTGAACTACTCGTCGTCTTCGTCATCATCATCATCATCGTCATCATCGTCGTTATCGTAGTCCTCGCTGCCGCTGTCGGAATCATTCGCCACATCGTTCCATTCCACGTACATGCTCTGAATCCGCTCCTTGCAGGTAGGCAGACTCAGCGGATCAAATGGGAAGTAGGCGTCCATCATGACGAAATCCTGGCTCTTTTTCCAGAGCACATCAACGCCGCCAACATTGGGTGTGTTAGCTGCTGTGGTGGTAGGCGTTGACGTCGCAGACAAGGTGGGCTGGCCAAGGCGGTTTTGCTCCATCACGGTAAAGCAGTAAACAAGATCTTCCTTTTGCGCAATCTGGGCAAACATGCTGACCACAGTACGGCGGCAGTACCGCAGCGGGTTGAATTTGGTAATAATGAGACGGCGGAACAGCTTGTCAAGATCACAGACCCATTGCGAGTCCGATGATTCGATTTTGAGTCCATCAAGTTCATCGGAACCGCCAGACGTCGACTGGGTCTTTTTAACGTGTTCTTTGCGCAGCAGCGCGTGGCGGAAACAGAAAATATACATCATGGTTTGCGTGACTGAGTAAAACATTTTGAACTTTCCCATTCCGCCACCAGCAACGCTGTCAACCTCAGCCTCTCGTTCCTCAATGTAGGCACTTAACCAACTGGCAAGAATCGAGATTGTGAAAATGATCTGAGTTTGTGAAAGGCCCTTGGCGCGTGCAATGAACGAAGAGATATACTGCATGGCCTTGAGCCGCTTTTCCATGTTTTCATTAGGTGAAAGTGCAGTCTCAATAAGTGACGCTAAAAACGCGTCCATGAGCACAGGGTTAGCATGACTTGCCCAAAACAACAAGTACTGCACTGATGTAGTACGATATGTCGACAAAACGTAGGTCTTGAAAAGGTTTTGAAGCGTCACAAACAGCAGCTGTCCATCCCCAGATTCAATCTGGTCGTGACTTAGCGAACTGTCCAGATGGTTGAGCAACAAAGTCATAACCGCATCAAGTTTATGTCGAACGACGGCAGTAGTCATATCCATGCTCTCAACGTTGTATTCGGATGTGTCAGACATCATGTCATTGTCATCCTCTTCATTATCAGTATCGTTGTCATTCGCACCGATAAGTTCCTTAAGTGAAGTTTGTTTAATGTTTTCCTCCTCATCTTCCTCGTCGGACTTATCCATATCATCCTCAATTTCTTCATCGTCGTCGTCGTCCTCCAGATCTTCCTGCAGCTCAACGTCGAGTTCAACGGTCTTTTCCATTATCAGCGCCCACACAGATGTGCGTACCTGTGGTGCATAACTGACAACGCGCAAAAGATTTGAAATGTAGCGGATAATATACTTGGTGTTGTCGGATTTGTGAGGGAAATGCTTTTGAAAAGTTGCTGGCAGCGACGAGCTTGCGGTCGGCAGCAGCGCCAGAATATATTTGAGTACCGAATGATGGATGTCAGTGTTTTCGCGCGTGAAATCGAGAATAAGCTTGTTAGTGACCATCGTTGACCAGCGCGGAATGGCAGAAACTAACACGGTAATGAAGCTTGCGTAGATGTTCATGAACTCGCGGGACTCACGAGTCCACTTGATATCAAGTAGAGCGGTAATGAGTGGCGCGTAGATCTGCTTGTCAAGACGACCAATTTCAGACGTCAGGGCCTTAATGATGGCCGCCTTATGCTCTGATGACAGGCTTTCGTGGCCGTCGTTAAGAGAGAGCTTGGAGATTAGTGTATTGACTTGCTCAGTGTTATGCTAAAGAAATACGTTAGTGATACTGCACGACGGTAACGGCGAACTCTGGAGAGCGCCGGATAAGAGAGAGAGACATACCTTTTCAGCTTCATCCAAGGTAGTTTTGACGTAGGCCTTGAACATATTGTGGCCAAAGGGATCCGAGTCAGCGAGTCGAGGTCGCTTAACCGAATCCGACTCGTCGGCCTTAGGTGTAGACGCATCGACAATCACATTAGTGTTGTCTCTTTTTAGTCTGTTGCTGGGCATGGCAGAGTAGGTCTCAGTAGGAGCAGCAACCGTGGCTGAGGGCATGTTTAAATGCAATGCAGATGAGGGACGGGATGGGTAGGATGGAGGAGGTCAGTAGCACTTGCAAATACTACTGTGTACGCGCAATTAAAGAATGGGAAGGCTTGTATTAACAACGGTGGTTAAAGATAGTCTCGACTGTTGTGTGTTTATTAAATTAAATAAATAATGGACTCTCAAAGGGTCTAATGGTCTCTCTAGATCTCGTGGATCGCTATCAGGGTCTCTCTCTCTTTCTCTCTTTATCTTTTACTCTCAGTAAATATATACAAAATGCGAAACGTGTGCGGCACCAAAATCAAAAAACAGCGGAACTCAGCTATCTTTCAATCAATGAAAATAAAAAATAATAGGAAAAATAAAGGAAAAAAACCAAAAAAAAAACAAGAATGAATAGATGATGAAGTAGAGGCAAAGAAGAGAGAAGGTGTAGAAAAATTTTGGGAAGAATTTTTTTATAAAATTTTTAATTTGGCCCAAAAGGGAAGTCAGTGCTTATTTTTATTATTATTATTAGTATTGCTAGTAATTATTATGTTATTTTGTTTTCTCTTGTACAATGGGTTCCCTACTGCAACGTCTAAGATGCAGGAAAAAGGTGAATGTCGTGATGAGGTAGCAAACAGGTTAGCATGAGTCAGATATGAGTCATGAATAAATAATGATTACAGCAGTATTATGTTAACAAATTAATATCAAGTTACAAGACATAAAATCTAAATATTAACACGTTCAGAAATAAATTTATCACATGACCGATCACATGGGAATATCTCTGACCCATTATTACCGACATTTATCTCCTCGAACGCTGGTCCACGTTGCTCAACGATGCGAACATGGTAATGTACAAAGGACTCTCTGACACAATGTGCAAATTTTAAAGTAAGAAAAGCAAAAAACAAAAACCAAGATCCGGTTCTGTTATAAGTCTTCACGGTACCCAGCGTTTTGTTTGTAGCAACGGTGCTATCAGTTTTACAAAAAACACACTATGCCCCAATGATTATTTGTTCCAACACACACACAAAGACCAACTTGGTTGATATACTATAAAAGTGCAAATTCAACCTGCTCAACATTTCCTTCCTTCTCCCTCTCTTTTCCTCAACCACACCCCGTTAAGCTCAAATTAACTGTCACTCCCTCACACATCTATAGAAAATGCAATACGTGGGCAGAGCTATTGGCTCGGTCTCTAAAACATGGAACTCCATCAACCCGGCTACGCTCAGTGGTGCAATTGACGTTATTGTTGTAGAGCAGGAAAATGGTACGTTTATTCACACCATCTATTCCACTCACCACACTCATATCTAACTTTTATATTGCTTTGAATTAGGAGATTTATCATGTTCCCCTTTTCACATTAGATTTGGCAAGTTCTCGTTGTTGAGACCATCACAAAAAAAGGTATGTTGTTACACAAGCTTTGCTGGATTTACCACAGCCATGCTAACTCTTCAGGTTGATCTGCTCGTCAACAATGAAAAAGTCAATCTGCCAATGAAACTAGGTGACGGCGGCGAAGCATTTTTTGTTTTTGAGACTGAAGGCGCAGTTCCGTCTGAGTTGCTCACGTCTCCAGTGATCTCTCCTTCATCCTCTCCAACAACTTCTCCATCGCCCCCGTCAGGAATCCCTGAACCAGAGTTTCTCGACCTTGATAGATCTAGATCTAGATCCAGTTCACCCGACAGAGGTGATGCATCGACTTTAGAACCCCCCTCGACTCCTCCAAACCGTCATTCTCAAATATATTCCTCTAAAAATGAATGGTCTGACTCGTTTCCAACCTTACCGCAGCGCGCCAGTCCGCCACCCCTTTCAAAAGAGCAAATTATTGAGCGCGCACGCCAGCTTTCTCGAAAGTTAACTGACATTAATATCCCGTCGAAGGTTTCCGACAATGGTGATGTTGTTCTTGATATCACGGGCTATAAGTCTGATGAAGCCGATTTCAAACAATCTGAGGAGGTTGTCAAGAAGATTCTCATGGAAGAGTTTGGTGAGGAAAACCTTGAACAACTTTTGAGCAAAGATAATGAAGGAAATCTTCGTATTTTTGGGGCAACCCACGAGGACGCAGGATATGCCTCTGACGACATGGTGGTGCGGCCCAAGCCTAATCACAGCCCAGACTTGTCTTACTCTTCTAACAAAGCCGAAACATCTGACAACGATGAGCCCAACCACAAAAGTTACGCCAAAACACTGCGTCTGACGTCTGATCAACTTAAGTCTCTTAATCTCAAACCAGGTACCAATGATCTGGCATTCAGCGTTAACCAAGGCAAGGCGGTGTGCACAGCCAAGATGTTTTACTGGAAGTACGATGTGCCTATTGTTATCTCAGATATTGACGGCACTATCACCAAGTCAGATGCTCTGGGTCATGTTCTGGCTATGATAGGCCGTGATTGGACTCATCCAGGCGTAGGAAAACTATTTACTGATATTGCTAACAACGGTTACAACGTGATGTATCTAACTGCTAGATCGGTTGGCCAGGCTGACTCGACTCGCTACTACCTACAAGGAATTGACCAGAACGGCTATAAGCTTCCTGATGGACCCGTTATTCTTTCACCAGATCGCACAATGGCTGCGCTGCGGCGGGAAGTAATTATGCGAAAGCCGGAAGTTTTTAAAATGGCATGCTTACGAGATATAAAGGGCCTATATGGTGAGTTGGTAGACGAAACACCATTTTTCGCTGGATTTGGTAATAGGATAACAGACGCATTATCGTATAGGTCTGTCGGTGTCCCGTCGGCTAGAATATTTACTATTAACTCGCTTGGTGACGTTCATATGGAGCTTCTTGAGCTCGCTGGATATAAGAGTTCCTATGTCCACATTGCTGACTTGGTGGATCACTTTTTCCCCCCTGTGAAAGATTCATTTAGAGGCAAAGAAACGTATACGGATTTGAACTATTGGAGAGAACCTATTGCTGACTTGAGTGAGTGGGAATCAGATGAAGACAGTGTTGACTCTGGCTTTGCCGGAGGAAATGCTACAACGGTTACGAGCAACCCAGCCGACGTGGACCGCGAGACTATTAATGATATGGCACGGTCACCAAGACGTAAGCGGATTCAACAGCCGTTGTCCACCGACGAACCGACTAGCCCTTTGGCGCAGGTGGGTGATAAGCAATTGCAGCCAAGTCCTCCGATATTTGAGAAGGACCCCGTTAGCGAAAATTATTCCTCTGCAGACGACATCGAAAGAAGTAACGATGACTATGATGAGGATGGACTGGACTTGGAAGAGGTGGATGATGAGTATGATGATGACTACGAAGACGAAGATGAAATTGGGCATGGCGAGGACGATTATGAAGATGAGGATTATGACGAGGAGGAGGAGTACGACGAAGACGAAGACTACGACGAGGAGATATTTGACGAAGAGCCGGTAGAAACTCCCGGAAGCTCCCAAAACACAGGGGATGGAGCTGAATCTCCAAAGGTTGTCAAGGCATCTGAGCTTGTTTCCAAGCTGGAGATCTAAGCCTAAAACACGAGTCCTAAAAATTTAAAACACACATTTAAGTTTTCTAATCTGTCTGATATTAAACAGATAAGCTTTTAACAAATAATTATACTTGAGATGCTCCGTTGTGAGTCAATTTTTACATTTCTCCTTACAGTCTAGGCCAGTGATTTTTTTTTTTTTTTTTTTTTTCCCCTTTTTCCCCCAAACATTTTTTAAAAACCTCAAATTTTTTTTTTTTTTTTTTTCTTTTTGTTTTTTTT
>Ga0160505_100577_pt1 | contig 20295 bp, 10 predicted proteins | sample DIDeMG_FD_108225 | JGI IMG/M metagenome (GOLD analysis project Ga0160505, IMG submission 108225) | Enriched chicken feces microbial communities from UW Madison campus, WI, USA - DID2874_E49_Stillage MG | ecosystem: Host-associated > Birds > Digestive system > Large intestine > Fecal ... | reverse complement strand
AAAATAAAAAAAACAAAAAAAAAAAAAAAAAAAAAAAAAAAAGTGAAAAAAAAAAAAAAAAAAAAAAAGAACAGAAAAGGAAAAAGGAGGAAAGAAATAGAAAAAAAAAAAGGAAATCAAAGGCAAGAAAAAGCCAGCATAAAGAGCATGAATTTAAAATTGCCTTATTTTTCTGACCGTTTTAGTTTTTCAACATTTAAGATCGTACCTATCGTGTTTTTGGTTATCCCTAATCGCCCAAATGAGTATGACATTCGCCACGTAAGACCGGGACCGATGATTATTTTCTCATAAAGTTATTCCGGCCTGGCGTATAAACAAATAAGCCTTTCAACCATATCCAATCATTTTCACTCGTTACTATATAATATATACGTATCCATCAATCTATCTGTCTATATATATGATAAAGGATGGGCAGGGCAAATCGGCAGCTGCAAGAACTATAAACTCACTGCGTGCTCGCAGGAATCTGGGGAATCATGTCCTCAGGCATGAGCGCAGTATGTTTCAACTGGGCTTTCACCTGATCTTCTGTTATCTCAGTAAACTCGTTCTTCATAATCATTTCGCATAGTTTTATCATGCTATCCTGTGTGAATTCTCGAAGCGCTCGTTTGCCCAGTGTGTATTTGACAAATTCTATTCCTTTCCGTTCTGCATTCACCACCGTGACTTCTTTCTCAATATACATGTGTTTCACAAGAAGCTTGAAGGTGTTTTCCAGCGATATTAAAGATGTCGATTTTATCTTTTCTTCCAGATTTAATGCGTTCAAGTATCTCGTGAGCACCTGGCCCTCAAGCATACCACCACTGAACGCTATTAGAGACACCACTATTGCAACCACTCCCATGTATCCAGTTTCTCGGTTATGCGGCGCGTTGTTGCTGATAACTTTGATATATTTTTCTGGGAGACAGTTTTGCAGCACGTAGATAGAATCAGCAGAAAACATGGAGTTCTTGGGCGTGTCAGTGGGTGTGAGAGATTCTTGTTTTACTTGCATGGCTTCACTCGCGGCTTTTGCCGCGTCTGCCTTCTTTAGTATCTTAGGCAAGCGTACTAGCTTCATTCCAAAAATGTTGATAAGTTTTTCGTTGGCAGCCATGATGACGGCGGCAATCTCGCTGGTTGTTCGCAGGTCAGTGATCTCCTTGATGGTCTTGACGCGTAATCCAACACGCGCATATTCCACACTCAGAGCCAGTCGAACAACTTCGTTAACTGTCCTCTCATCCTAGAAAGCAAAAAAAAAAAAAAAGAATAGATTAGCAAATATTTATGCGATGCTTCAAACAATAGCTACTCCACATACCACTGTTGCTCTGATTTTGGGGCTCTCGTCGCGTTGCTGTAAAAATATGTCAGTTAGTAAAAATTTGATTCATTCTTCTAAATAGCAAGAGATTGTCACAAACCAAATGATCACCTTGTCTTTTATTCATTGCTATAGGCTTGCACTGGCTTGTCTTCTTTCACGTTCTGTTAATAGCAAAACAATATTTAAAAGAATCAAAGGGTGGATGAAGAAAATAAGCTGGTAAAACCCTAGAGCATAGAACATCCCCTTACATAACCCCGTTATTCCTTTTTTGGTCAAAAGCTCTAAGCCTTAACGAAAATTTTTGGATCCTTACCATCCATCCTGATGTTAACTCATCCCTGCCTTTTCACACCTTCAATACCGTTCAAGATAATGCCAGCAAAATGTCTTCTATTGGGTTGATAGCTAATGTACTTGACACTAAAACATTATACTCGATTGCTTGTTTCCTGAGGGACAAGCTCCTCAACACGACCTTTGACAAGCCACAAACAGCGGAGCTTATCAAATCTCTTGCCGATGTTATGGGCTCATCTGATGAGGAATGGTCGGTATGTTTGATCCCTAACCGTTATCATTATTTATACTAATAACATTACTGTAGGATCTTAATGAATCCATTTCTCAGTATCTCAAAGTCAACTTGTGGAACACAGAGGATCCCAAGTCGGTTGACGAGGCGGCTATGCTTGTGGAACTGATCCCTTCCCTTGCCTCCGGGTTTTTCAAGGACACTATTGACATTTTGGAAACTTATCTTTATATTGAAGAACAACCTTTACTTAAACGAATCACTCATCATGAAATCTCTCGACCTGCTTCTGCTGATAGTGAATCTCTTAGGGAAAACATTTTGGAACTTACAGTTTCTCACCTGAAAACGCTTTATCAGGTCAGCTCGACTTCTACACTTTCGGCTTCATCTGATCTCACCAGCTTGCAGAAACTGTTACTCATATGCCACAGTTCAAGAAACCCTGATATTGCTAAATTTTCTTCAAAAACTATGGGCTCTATTGTCAAATCCTTTCAAAAACTTGACCCTATCCTATTCGATCTTTGGTGGGAATGTATTGCCACATGCCTTACCAACCCTGACTCAGGAGTTGATCCTGAAAACGGCTACATTCTTTGGCTGCGTTGTATTTCAGGAAATGTCCTCAATGGATCGTCTGATAAGCTTCAGCATCTCTTTGACACCGACAGCTACTGGGGTTATCTTCAAGATGGAGTTTTGAACAAAACCTACGAAATCAGAAAATACACTCTTTACATTCTTTCCCAATCATTACAAAAAATTGATCATGACCTTGACTTTGATTTTATGACTTGGAAGGTTAGCGAGAAGGAAACGTATACTTTTGAATGGCAACGTTACACTACATTGGTAAACATCATATCTATTGATACGTCTCTTCACCAGGCTGAAGATTCCTCTTTTGATCTTATTAAGATTATTGGGCAGGAATCTTTGATCCCTAAGAGTTGGGCTAGGTGTCTTCTATCTGCCGGTTTACAGTCGTCAATGGATTCCCTAAAGAAATATATTGGCAATGTGGCAATGCAAGTGACAACTAAGGATATGGAAATTTATGCAACTGGTTTCTCTTTCTTGACAGATATTCTTTTACCACACTTAATGACTGCTTCTCTTTTCACGGTTGAGAAATCAAAGGGAACTCCTTCCATTGATATTTGTCCCTATGGCGAGCAGTTATCCAACTTCATTGCCTCTTTATTCCAATACCTTGATGACAATACTAGTCGGGCTGCCTGCAATCATCTTTTGTCTTTTCTGTATGGCCTCCGTCTTTCTTTTGACCCAGCTAGGCTATACGTTATGTATGGCATTGAGCGAGGCTTAAAGGATAGACGTGTCTTAACTTTGGCAGAGCTTGATCTTGTCAAGTCTCTTTTTTCATCTACTGCCGAGACTAAGCTCCGCGAGAAGGCTATTTATTTCTTGTATTTTAGACTGTTGTTATCTACCTCAGATGAAATTGTTCCTTTCAAATCTTGGTTTTCTGTTTTGGCCGATATCACCTCCAACCAGCCTTACCTGTATCTGGAATCTGCGGCAGAGGTTGTCACGTTCATCAAGTCTACAAAGTACATTGATGAGTTTGAAGCTCTTCATGCTGATATCTTGGAAGAGAAATCATATGAACTACTTCCTGTCTATATTGACCTTAGTTTCAGGCTAGGTTCACAGCCAGATCAGAGTGACCTTGAAAATTTATCATTTTCTCAGTTGCTTGAGTATTCTAGATCTGGTATTCCTTCTGCTCTTAATTTCTTCCAGGAGTCTTCAGATCTTCAAAAGAGATTCCAAAAGGATTTAACCTTTTCGATGCTTAATAATGATAGCATTGAGTCAGCAAAGTTTCTTGAGATCTCTGCTTCTTTCAAAGAACTTCCTGAATCTCAAAAGGATTTATTCAAATTTTCAGAAGTTATCCCTGACTATACTGAGTTTATTGCATCTCTCTGGAGCCCTCTATACAATCTTGATGTTATTGATAATGCCAAGCTCGAATATGTGTACAGTCAGATCTCTATGATTAACATTATTCTTGAACAACCTGACTACTCTTTTGGTCCTTCGGCCATTTCTGCTGAGCAATTGATTGAGTTCCTAAACAAACTTGTAATTGCCAAAACTCCCTCCAAGGCCTCAAATGTTGTTAAAAACAATGCATTATCAGAGTCTTACCGCGCGCTCTATAATGTGTTATCATTCAGCAACGTCGATGCTGTTCTTTTGTTAGACACATTCGCTTCACAAGTTGAGTCTGTTACTTCTCAATGCAGGTATCAGATTTGTCGTACAGTGCTTGATTTAATAAAGGGGAACGCAAGTTTAGTTGCCCGTCATACTAAAACATTTACATTATTAGTCAGAGCTTTCTGGGCATCTCTTGTTACCGACCGTTTGATTGCTACAGAGAGAAGTCTACACACTTCTTTTATTGATCTTGCATTTAACCAAGATGTTTTGAAGGTTGCAGTGGATGATTCTGAGCTTGCTGGTGCTCTTGAGACCATTGCTGAAGAACTTATACAGCTGTGCTATGCCAGACGTGGTTTGCTTTCTAAGTTATCAGAAATTATCTATGACTATCACAAGTCCCATCCAGTTTCTTATTCAAAGTGGATTGGCAGAATATCAGTGTCAATTTTCACTTTTGCTCAAATTAACGATAATTTGTTTCGACTGGAGCATGTTATTGGAGCTCTTCATGATCAGCTTAGCATTGACAGACACGATATCAACATTAACCCCGCAATTTATGCAGAAGAATATGGCCGCATCGAGGTTTCGAGTCGAATTGATATCATTCTAAGTTTTGCTTCCTTGAAAGCCAGTGTTCCTTCTGATGTTGAATATGCCAACTATCTTTTTGATTTTATTCTGAATTCCCCTCGTTATCACATTTTTGAGCCTGTGAAAAGAAACGATGGCCTGGAAGAGCTGGAAAGAGTTTGTTTATACCAGGTGTTGTTGGTTCTCAGCAGATTCTTAGAAAGAGATTTGCAAAAGCTTGATGTTCTTACAACCGAAACTTTTATTCCGTCCTTATACACAGAGCCTTCTCCTGTTGTTAGAACTTCAATTGAGTGGCTGATCTCACGATTCACTTTCAGATTACTACAAAGCGGGTTTACTTCTAGTCTTTTTGATAAGATAAGTAACTTTGAAGAATCTCCCCGGATACTTGCATCTTATCAAAAGATATGTTTAATGGTAGCAAGACGAATGAGGTCAGCTAGCATTGATAGCTGGGCCCAATATTATTATGATTACATCTTGAAGGTTATTCCTTTTGCCTCTAGTAATCGTGCTGGTATTCGCCACTTTGCTGTTTCCATGCTTTGTGCATTAAGCAATGAGTTTAACAATTTTAATGATGATCAGAACCCTGTTCCTAGCATGCTTAAAGATTTACTTTTGGCGGTAGAGGGTGTCACCAAGCATGCTCAGAACTCTGAAAATTACAAGCAATACCGCAGCGGTGATGATAGTGTTTGGGATATTGAAAGAGACTTCACAGTTGTCGGTATTTGTGGTGGTGTGCTTCGAAAGGTGTCTGACAGAGTCTTTGGAGATATTGATCAGCTTGACTTTGCACTATTTATTAGAGATGAGAATAATTTAGAGATACCCATGGGTCTCGACATCGATCACCGCTATTGGATTCCTGAGAATATGTCGATTAGTGAAGCGGAATCAACGTTGATTTCTTCTAAACCTGCATCTGAGTCTACCCCGTTACAAGTTAAGAGTGTTTCTTGGAACAGTGTGTATGACATGACAGTAGGCGAAGATGGTCGTGATAGCGATAAGATCAAGCGTGGAGAGTTGATTGTCGTTTCTAGTTTGGTTGACAAAGCGCCTAATTTAGGTGGTATCTGCCGTCTGTGTGACGTTCTTGGTGCCAAGCAGTTATGTCTAGATGACATTTCGATTACTCGCCATCCACAATTTAAGAATGTGGCTGTTTCTGCTGATCGATGGATGCCAATGATAGAAGTCAAGCAGGCAGATATCATTGATTTTATGCTGCAAAAGAAGAGAGAAGGATATACACTCATTGGTCTTGAGCAAACCGATAAAAGTGTCGAACTAAACGCAGACTTGAAATTTCCCAGAAAATCTCTTGTTTTGTTAGGCAAAGAACGCGAGGGAATCCCTGGTGAGTACTTGGCTGAGCTTGACTTTTGTGTTGAGATCAAGCAAGTTGGAGTTATTAGATCTATGAATATCCAAACTGCTACAGCCGTTTTGGTTCATTCGTACTCTGTCCAACACTGTTAATAACTTATTATAAATAACTTGGAGTTTCTTTAACATTGATAAATTAAATGGAATAAATTTGCAAGACATGTACTTTTATATTAGAACATAGAAGGAGGACCGTATTCAAGCTCGTCCTCTTTATCTAGCTTTGCAATAAGGTCCAAAGATTCAGACACATCGTTTCCGGCCTCTAACGCCAGCTTATAGGCCTTATTAAGCATTTGGGGCTTAATACCCTTCGATCTGCCAGTACTCAGCTCTATGAACCGCAATGGTGCGGCGATCTTACCGTTCTCCCAGCCCATCAAAATGCCACCCTCAGATACAATTTCCTCGTCTTTGGAAGGGTCGATCAGCAGGTTTTCTCCAACCACTGCAAAAATAAATAAAAGAGGTGGCTTATAGTACAGGTTATCGCTAGTTCGAGAGTTTGTGAGGGGAATAGCATTGTCCCAGTCGTCGTCAAATACAGGAATCTCTTCTGCCGCATTGTCGTCGGTTGAGGAAATCAGCTTGGGAAGCTTGGTCGACATGAGGGCGAGATAAATAGTTAATGATAGCAAGTTGAGAGGATTCGACGCACTATGGGACATAACAAGTGCATCAATATGAAGCCTGAATGCAAACTTTGAAGTCAGTTTGAGTCTGTTTCCGTTGTTTAGAATCTGTGAGTTCACTAGCATCTGTTGCAGCGTGGAGGAAATCAGGGTAGCACCAACATGATCGTCGCGAAGACCCGCAATATCAACGTCAACAGCCACAAGTTTTTCGATGGGATAACTGTTGTTATCCTTAACACTATTAGAGTCAAGTTGAATGACTTTGGCTTTGACACCAACAATGCATTCTGATCCGTCCGCCGTGCGCACTCTCGCAGATCCGTTTGTCGTTGGCAGAAAATTGGTGGAGGCCTGGAGTGGTCGAAACTGGGCTACAGCCCTAGCATCTGGTCTGACTGGCGGGTTACTTTCCAGTGATGTCCGGAGGTATGACAGTTCGGCGGGTGATAATGATGGCATGCTGGTTTTTATTTTCTTTTAGGTGGTTGTGCCTATCTATGTGTAGGTGCTGGAGATGTCAAGTCGATGATTTTTGAACATGCGTGCAGATGTTGGGAAGAAGAAAGAAAAATTTCAGCTGGGAAAGAATTCAACCTAACCCTACATGGTCAACACCTCGAAATAAAAATTGTCGGTCTTCAATAGTAAATCAATAAAAATCAATATCTCAAGTTGTACTAAATCATCGGATAACCATTGCATCAAAACTAGGCTTGATAACTGCAGAACTGACGATAAGATACCATAGAGTTTTCATTGGTATAGTTTTAAGATTTTTTTTTCTCAGATCATTGACATGCTTGCTTGGTTGCCCTAATTTAAACTGAATCTCAAAACCAGCCTTCAACATCAGTAAAAAAGTTACCATTTGAGAGCTCCACATGTTTGTAGCAAATCAACTAAAAATAGTTGCTAATTTGATACTTGTAGATCTTTCAGCCACCTTAACAGTATAGTGAAGGATCAGCGAAAAAATGGCCGGGTGGCTAGAAATTCTCATGGCCGTAGCCATATCAGATTTTTAAGAACCATAGTTTTTGAAAAGAGCAAGCACAGCCGTTCAAGCCAGAAATTACCACAGTCAAACTACACAACAGTGCCGTATTAGGCCCAAATTACCGAAAAGTTATACCTTCAGGTTCTATTAAGGGTTTACTATTAGGAATCATATGGAACTTTGTCTGATGACCAATGGATTGATATATCGTCTGGCACAGTCACCAAGAGTAACAGTATACGTGGCTTAAATGTGGTTAAAAACACGAATGGCGGCCTGGAGCCACGGATGGCTTCAAAAGCATGAACTCTGTCAAGTTTGCCGTGCAATTCTGTTTTGATATAAGGAAAACACGGTAAGGATTGACATGTCTTCATATATTTCAAAATAGTTGTTGATAGTTTAGAGATTTTCTAGTACTGAAGCAGTGGTAGAATTCGGCAGTATTGTTATGAACCGCCAGAAATAAATAGTCCATATTTACCTTAATAACTACGATTTGACTGATCAAGTCATTAATTGGAGATTCCAGATTCGTTCAAATCTTTCTATGAGTACATCGTGCCTTCTATTATAGTCAGTATCGCTCAATGGATTTGGGCCGTTCATCTTGTTGATGCCCAAACGGCATCGCACCATTCTGATGCGATCACGTCAGCAATTAAAATTCCTATTTAACTGGGGCCTGAAACCATATCTCTCACGCCTCCCCACATTTCTCAACCACAACCTTTCATTCATTCCTTATCATGTCACCCAACGCTAAAGAATTCTATGCTGATACCAATGCTCCAGTCTGCAATCTTGAAGTCAAGGAGCATTTTGAGCTCCTTACTGAGAAGGAGAAGCGATATGCTCATCATATCAGCAGAGCCTCACATTACGGCACTCGAGTCGTTCTAAGACAAGTCAGTCCTGAGAGCGAGAAGATTTACGACATCATCTTGGAAGTTCACGCTGCCATCGGCGGAGACTGGGACAAACTTACTGAAAAGGTCTCTGCCGATGATCTTAAACTATTCCTTGAGTACGCTTCTCAATTCCTCAGCAATCTTGGCAACTACAAATCGTTTGGTGATGTTAAATTCATCCCCCGCATCAGTCAGGAATCTTTCGAAAATATTGTTTCTGTTAGCCCCAAGGCCACCGAGTTATTCAAGAGCATTGCCACTGCCATCTACTCAGTCTCTCCTGAGGCCGCTAACCTACTTGGATACCCTGACAAGGGTCATGTCACTGCATACTACTCTAACAACATCACTGAGGCTGAGGTGAAGGCGATCCAAACTGTCACTGCCGCTAATGGCATTTTGCCAGAGAACACTCGTGTGTTTAAGAAGGGTGACAAAGAATTTGATCTTTACATTGCATCTGCCAACACTACCGCACCTAGTGTCACTCCCTTCAAAGAGAGCTATGAACTTCCTGATAACATTGGTACTCTAAGATTAGTTTATGGTGACTCAAGCGAGGAATTCAAGAAGATCACCTCAGAAATCAAGCAAGCAATTGAGTTTGCTGCCAATGAAACACAGGTCAAGATGCTGGAAGCCTACGCTGAGTCATTTGAAACTGGTAGTATGGAAGCACACAAAGAATCGCAAAAGTACTGGGTCAAAGACATTGGTCCTAAGGTAGAGACCAATATTGGTTTCATTGAGACTTACAGAGATCCCTCTGGTGTTCGTGGTGAGTGGGAAGGCCTAGTAGCTATGGTCAACAAGGAGAGAACTAAAAAGTTTGGTGAATTGGTCGTCAAGGCGAAGGACTACATTACCCAGCTTCCCTGGCCCCAAGATTTTGAAAAGGATGTTTTCACTCCTCCTGATTTCACATCTCTGGAAGTCCTTACTTTTGCTGGATCTGGTATCCCTGCCGGTATCAACATCCCTAACTATGATGACATCAGAATCAATATTGGATTTAAGAATGTTTCGCTAGGTAATGTCTTATCTGCTAAGGCTCCCAATGAAAAGACCACATTCCTTAAAGAAGAGGATCTTTCCCTCTACGAGAAACTCAGAGGTCCTGCCTTTGAAGTTCAGGTTGGAATTCATGAGCTATTGGGTCATGGCACTGGTAAGCTTCTATCTGAAAACAAGGATGGCACCTTCAATTTTGACAAGGAAAACCCTCCTATTAGCCCTGTTACAGGCAAGCCTGTTACAACTTACTATGGTAAGGGCGAAACTTGGGGTTCCCTCTTTGGTTCCATTGCTGGCTCATACGAAGAGTGTCGTGCTGAGAGTGTGGCTATGTACCTTGCCACCGATCCTTCATTGCTGAAAATTTTTGGTCATGGTGAAACAGGTGAAGAGAACGGACCTGATGTACTATACGTTGCCTACCTGCAAATGGCTCGGGCTGGTCTTGTTGCTTTGGAGTTCTGGGATCCCAAGTCTCAGAAGTGGGGTCAGCCTCACATGCAGGCCAGATTCTCCATTCTTAAGACTTTCTTGAAGGCTGGCTTTGTTAGAATTGTTTCTAGCAAGGAGGACTTTTCTGATCTGGTTATTGAAGTTGACAGAGACCAGATCTTGACAGTCGGCAAGCAGGCCATTGGTGACTATTTGCAAAAGTTACATATTTACAAGACCTCTGCAGACTTCAAAGCCGGTAAAGCTTTGTACGATGAAACCACCACTGTTGAGCCAGAGCTCGCGAAGTACAGAGATGCTGTTCTGGCGGCAAAACTTCCTCGTAAGCAGTTTGTTCAGGCTAATACTGAAGTTGGGCCCAATGGAACAGTTGTTTTTAAGGAGTACGAGGCTACTGCCCGTGGCCTGATTCAGAGTTTCGTTGAGCGCAAGGTCTAAAAAGATGAGAACATCAATAATATGTTGTCTGCGTGATGATGTATTCTAATGTACATTTATGTATATCAATTAAATATGTACAAACATTTGCTTTATTAACAAGTAGTCCTGTGTCTCATTTTTTTTGTTTTTATTTTTCTGTCGCAATAACTCGAATTGTTAATATATTGACTACCTACGATGTGTACGCCTTGGTTAAAATCATGAAGGAATTATGTTTCAGATAGTATCAGCTTGGTTATAAGTCCAGGGGTACAGTTTGTGTATATAATCGAGGCTCAGGGTTGTGACTAAGCTCACAACACATTGAAAGTAAAAAAGGAAGACTACCATACAAAACATCAAATGAGAATACCGATATATCATGGTATTTCCATTATTATTTATTTTGTTTCTTGGTTTCTATAACAAACACAAAACATTTAGAAAACTTTTTTATTGCTCTAGTACCCAAATGTTAAATGAGTACAAACCATATGCTATATTCATCTTTAAGCAATTAAAACATAACATAGGCTGTAAGACACACATAAATAATATGTGTTAGATAAATAGAAAATCAGTTTATTGTCCTTACATCAAATGGTTACAAATAAATTATATAACAAAATGACATACAAAGAAGACATAATAATATGTGTTATATCTGGTAGGTTTTTTTCAACTTTATCACCAATTTCATGCTTGCCAATAGTAATTCTCACTTTGTTTTCCGCGGTTCCATGAAGAAATATGCTATGCTCTTCATGTAAAATGGTCCACTAAAAGCAATGAAAGTTTAGCGAACAATGGAAAATAAAAAATTCTTTGTCATAGCCTAGAATATGCACTTTCAGAGATAAACTTTTCCAGTTAAGAAATTCTGAGAAAACGATTATTTATTTCTTAGTTGAATGATGATGAGGGTGATAGAAGCATCTGTATATCATAGCTCAGTCTGGGCATGCTGAATGTGAACACATCACCAATGTTATGCTACCAATTTTTATCTTTATACAAACGCTGACCCGGAAAAACAACAAAGAAAAGAAAATAATAAAAGTGAAAATAAAGAACTAAAAAGACAGGGCTAGATATTGAAATAGCTAGTCCTTCTTCTTGTACAAGATAGTTTCAAACCAAACTGAGTTATGATATTGCTATGGACATGATAATACGTTGAGATTGAGATATTTTAAAAAGGTCATATATATACACATTGCCCATAGCGTAGCCCTAAAATTTAAGTAGGCTGGTGAGTGTATCTATTTCTTTTTTTCAAATGGCGGGCTGTATCATTACAGAAAATCTAGTTTTAAGTTAGCTTGTGTACCTGTATATAAGAGTTAATAATTCCTTAATGACAGGATAAAATCTTAAGTCCTCCCCCATCTTAATCAAGATTATTTTAAAAACTGTTGTTGTTTTTTGTTCTACGTATTAGGTTATTTTCTGAGTAACTGTCTTGTAGATCGTCAAAGTACAGCCATCACTAAAACTAAATCCATGTCACCTAAAATAGTTCTTTGTCTCAAGTTAGATACTTCTTTCGGGTATGCCTGTTTCTTTTCGTAAAGACCTCACTACATCAAAGGCGTGCTCTAGCTTACAAGCCAGATACAATGGCTTGTAAAGTTTTGTATGAATTAATTAGTTGGTCTACACTACTTACTTAATTACTTAAAACGCTATACTAACTTAATCGCTTACAACCAACCGAAAACCTTTATCAGGTTATAGGACTTCAGAGTTGATTCAAGTTATTGGCCTCTGTACACACAAAAAAAAAAGTATGCTACAAACATTTTAGGCCAAACGTTCGGGAAACTAAAGAGAACTGAGACAAAAGAAAGTCCTCAGATTTTTTTAGGACAAAAGATAATTGGCTTAATATATTTTTCAGAAACTAGTTTTATAATACCAGTCTAGAAGACTATGAAACAGTGTGATCAAGCTGTTAAGAGGCGTACAACTTTGTGCTTCTAGTTGATTATGTATAGTTTTCAAATTCTTTAAAGGTTTTTTCTTTCTTCAGATTGCCAATTCGGTAAAATCAGCTACTCACATTATCAAACACTTGCACAAAACAGGGAAGTCTGCGCACCAATTGGTATCCAGGGCCAAGCATTACTAGAGCGGTACACCTATACTTTGCATGTTTTATCAGGGGTGTTTGTTTCTGTGAAAAAAAAAAAAAGAAAGTCTCTGTATTGCCTTTTAGTTGGTCTAACCCATTCTTTTTAATGTTTAAATGCTAACGTAGTGGATTCTTATTTATCTTGAAATAATAGTGTATCTGAGCCGCATCAGCTTTACCCGATCTACTCGAGCTCAGTCTACTTGATATTCTCAATAAGACGCCTTACGGGTCACATCGAATTTTTGACATTTATGAAGTTCGTCGCCTGAGGATACAAACACGATACGAAATTCCTCAGTCCGTGAAAGAGCTAGTGTATAAATGGGTAGTCAATTTATTGTCCTTACATCAAGTAGCTACATCAAATAATTACAAACATTATAAAAATCATACTGCATACAAAGAAGATATAAATTTCAAAACATTTATCTCTATAAGAAAGATCTACTGTATTATTAGAGCTATATTTCCAAAATTTCTTAAAATAATATTGATATTAAGATACTTATTTTAACCATTATTTTAACTATACAGGAGTAGTGCTTTGTTGTAAGCTGTGCACCTAGGTCTGCTATTAGCATTGTCTATTACAATTACATTAGGTTGATACCCCTGTTGTAGTCAATTGAAGTATTGAAGGCTGTTTTCGTACGTTCTTACCCAAGTCTAATCTTGTTTTTTTGACCTTGAGGTCTCCCATTGTATTGGAAAGTACTAGCTCTTTGAGGTGGGCCCAGCATTCAACCTTGTTTGAACAAGTTTTTTTTGTTGTGATGCAGGAAGGGAGAAAAGTCATCTTTTTGTGGTTTCTTTTCTTGATTGCTTCTATGACATGTAAAGATGGTGCGATAGTGAAAAGTGAGACAAAAAATGGTAGATGCTTTAATTTCAAATTTAGGGATTCTCTTTTCTGGAATCAAGTAAATATAAAGTGTTGGTCTAAAACAAATCATCAACATGAAATTGAACGGCCTAGGGCTCATCCAATGTAAACGTTAGTGCCCATGTACAATTGTAGTTGGCTATTAGCTTTAATATAATACAACAGAGTAAGAAAGAGTATCTAGACGGTGTGAGTCCCGTCTCTAACGTTAAGCTTACCTACTTAGGTTTTGGTCAAATAGTTAAATTCATTTTTCCTGTAAAGACCTCCCGTATTTTAGAGCACATACCTAAAGCTATTGTTCAGTGTTAATAAGATACAGATTATTTATCTAGCTTGACTTGTGGTTGTGGAGATTGAAGGATGATGCTAGAGTTAGTATTCAAAAGTATCTACCTGACACTCAGGTCTAAACATGCATCTTTATTTTGTCAACATTTTTGACGCTTATCAAGCATTGACATTGGCGTTGATTTTTAAATTTATAATAAATCGGAACCGTAAAACAATATATGTTAAAATGCTACAAAAATTATGAAAACTATAACTGTAGTGGTTGTAAAAAAGATTTCGACTTGTGTGTGAAGCATTAACAAATGCAATATCAATTCAAGTATTAAAACTGTTGTTTATTAGATGGATATGATCTTAATTGACTAGAATCTAGTAGTTGTTATTTGAATTCAGAGTTGAAACCTATGAATTACTGTAGGCAAGTAACGATTTTACAATAATTAGCAACATGGCTCGAGACAGGCATTCTGTTTTTGCTATTGTTTCAATTTTGTCCTAGCGGTGTAAATGAAATGTGAAATTTGTGAATAGCTTACCATTCTTATCTTATAAAAGTTTTTTTTGACAATACTCATCTAGTTGTCACATCTTTAGTAAGCTATTTCAGCTTCATACCGGCCATGGCGCTCTGGGAAAGCATTTCCAAACGAAGGGCATCCACATACAAAACCATGATTGCGAGTGTGGTAAGCTGGAAACAATTGAGCATGTTCTCAAGGAGAGTCTTTTGCATCCTGCAGAACGAGACTTACTGAGAAAAGTTTCTCCGGAGCTTGGCCCCAGGATCCTTGGTATCAAGAATGATCTTGATGCAGTACTCAAGTTCTTAGATTTATTACCGCAACTTCTTTGCTGATGATTTGCTTGATTAGAGCAATCCGTTACGGTTTTGCTGAGTACCGACATCTGGTATTGATCTACTTGATGGTATATACAGCAGGTTTCCCTTAGCACATGGAATCATTTATGGAGAATTCGGTGCCATCGAATATCTTAACTTATAATGCTCCTTGGTACCAATACCTTAGTGACTTCATAGAGACAAATATTCTGAAAATCATATCTTTGTATGTCATATTAATTTATAAATTTATTTGCAATTATTTGATATAAAGACTATAAACTGATTATCTATCGATCCAGCAAAAAATAACCAAGGTCGCCATTATTTTAAGCACAATTCATACGAATCAATCTCAACCCGAAAGGGGAGGGAGAACGTTTTCCTTGAAATATCCAATGATATTTCCTCTGGGAGAGTACTCACAAACAAGGTAAGGACCACCCCAGCCAGAGCCACACTCTACTTCAGCACAACCAATTTCAGTAGAATCTTTCCAAACAACTTGGGTAAAGTGGCCAGTACTAGAGGAAAACTCATTTTTGGAAAAATCATAGTCTTTAATTTCGTCGTACCAGGCCTGTATAGAGGCTGCGGTAGTCGGGTAGCCAATAGCCAGGTTCTCTCCATAAGGACCGCCAGAATGTGCAAAGTTACACTGAGCGCTAGCAAGATAGTCTTGAGCATACTTTGCAAGGTCTCTGTTCCACTTTACGTCTGGGACACCATGGAGTGCACGAAGACGGTTGTGGTTAGATACCGCATCAATGGCAATTTGACTGTTAGCATCAAGAGGATCAGAAGAGATGGGATCTGTGGCAGAGGGGGTAGAGGAAGAAGCACTAATAGTAGAAGAACTCTCAATGGAAGTACTTGAAGGACTAGATGAAGTAGATTCAGCAGCAGAAGAAGTAGATTCAACAGCAGAAGAAGTAGATTCAGCAGCAGAAGAAGTAGATTCAACAGCAGAAGAAGTAGATTCAGCAGCAGAAGAAGTAGATTCAACAGCAGAAGAAGTAGATTCAGCAGCAGAAGAAGTAGATTCAGCAGCAAAAGAAGTAGATTCGACAGCAGAAGAAGTAGATTCGACAGCAGAAGAAGTACTTAAAGGATCAGATGAAGAGGATTCAGCAGCAGAGGATGTGGACTCCGCAAAAGAAGAAGTAGATTCTGCTGAAGATGAAACAGGTTCAGAGGTGGATAAGATGGACTCGGTAACAGAAGTAGAAATAACTGTTGAAACAGCAGAAGAGTCAACATCAGATGTGGTAGAAGCAAAAGAGATGGTATCAGCAGCAGAAGGGGTAGAAGAACCACCAGATGTAACAGAGGTAAATGAAGCGTCAGAAGTAGTTGACACAGCAGAAATACTGCTAACAGACTCACTATCAAATGAAGAAATATCAGAATCGGAATTAGCATAGTTGGTGCTTGAGGTGACAAAGGTGGTCAGAGATTCAGAAGCTTTTTCAGTAGAAACTACCGCAGAATCAGTACTCGAACCAAAAGTTGAGGTATAAAGGGATGTGATGGTCCCAACAGGATTAGCAGTGGCGGGAGCAGAGCTATTGGTGATCGTGGAAGTGTGGTTGAAAAAGTCAAAGGACGAAGAAAAGACTGGTGTAGAAGCGGCGGTACCTAAGTTGTTATTATCGGAGGCGGGAACGGCGGTATTGGTAGATTGGGGATTAGACTGAGGATTAGACTCAGGTTTAGGTGTAGGCTCAGAATCTGGCTGAACAGTAATAGGGTTTCCGTTCTGATCGACAATAACGGTTGTTTGAACAATGACACCAATATCGTTGTTGTTACTCAGAGCAGTACTCTCAACTGGCTTTTGAATAATAGTTTGAACTATAGTCTGAGGAGGAGGAGTATGAGTTACTGTGAAAGTAGCGGTATGTGTAACTATCTGTTGCACAGTGACAGTAACCACACCTCCCTGTTGAGCTCCATTTCCATTGTTTTGGTTACCTTGCTGAGGAAGATTTGAATCAGGAGCTTTGATAGTAATTGTTACAGTCTCTACCTTGGGAGGCGGGGGCTCTTGTTTGTAGACTGTAACAGTTGGTGCGGGATCACAAATGTCTTGGGCAGATGCCGTTGTTAACGCAACGGCAAAAAGAAGTTGTGATAATTTCATTTCTCGACGCGTAGATGTTAAGTGTTGTGAATATGTTCTTGGTCAAGTTATAAAGTGTTTTATGAAGGATATTATCAAGATAGATAGAAAAAGATTTTTTGATAAACAATGAGCTTATGATTCCAATTCCTTGTCAATGATCTGAAATGAATTGAATAGTATTTATAACAAGAAGTAATGAAAAAAAATACATTTCCGGATTGTCAATCGAATTTATATTCTTGTGAAAAATACCAATCTTTTGGAAGATTTCTTTATTGAATATACAAGAGGCAAGCTAAGTAAATTACCTGCTAACCAATTTGTCAAATGTTGAAGAAAGGTTTTTTTACAAATGTTGCGACCTCACGATTAAAATTATGTCTCAATTATGTAGGTTTTTTCTTTTTCTTTTTACTAATATTATCAAAAGAGCAAAAGAAATAATTCTTTTTCAAGGAGAATAGGTTTAATAAATTTGTGTAATGAATCAAGGTTTCATTTTAGGATATGATAAACACTATGAATTTTCCAAATCGTAAACCTAAGTGTTGATAGGAAGGTCTTGTACCAATCTAAGTTGAAAACCAGAAAGAAACAAATTAAATAGGAGGATGCATAATTGTTTAATCTAGATGTACACTGAAAAGTGAATAATGAGCTCGGATTAAAAAAAAAAAAAATTGAACAAAAGAACCAAAATTTGTTTTCTCAAGCGACCTCAGTATAATAGGTTTCAAAAATGAAAGTAGTTTTTCTGTTCTTTGTGTTTCTGTTCAAAGAACATGTACACCGACTAAACAAGGAGAATTTCGTGAAAAATAATAATCTTAACATTTCTTTTTAAAGGTTTGCCAATTCTGTCAAAATATGCCCAGTCCAATATTCCCAAATGCTTTTAACTTCTGTATTTTTACTCTTCATAATATAAATTTTGAACAGCGCAGCTTAGTCAAATCTGAGACTGAAAAACTATATGTACTGTCTAAAGATGCAATATAGTATAACTTGCCTTTATTAATAAATGTCAAAAGTCTCTCGCAAGTCAAAATCATCAATCCAGAAATCCCAATTGAAATACAACCATCACAAATTTCGTATGTAAAATTAGGTAAGGCCATGATGTTCGTAAAATCCTAGCTTCTAATATAAAGAGCTCAGACAACTGTAACGAGTAACTTTTAAATTGGAAGAAAAAAGAAAAAAAAATTTGGTTACAAATCTATACACAATCTAATAAGAAGACTATCGAGGACTACCAACACAAAATACCAAATATCAAGAGCTAGTTAAACACAGAAATTCTAGTAAAAGGTTCTTAATCATATGCTGAATGTGTTGATGGTAAGAAGAATCCCCGAAAGTGCCCTATGACTTTCATGTTAATAATTGAGCCAGGGGTAAACAGTCAGATTAGGCGGTTAGGTTCCTCGTCTACAGATGCTAGTAAACGGAAATAGAAAATAGATGTCTAGATATATAACCTAATATAATAAAGCTAAGTCTTTTCTCAAGTGTTAAGTAATATGAAATTTCCAAGTTTGCTAGATAGAATATAAAATAGATGAAGCTTACGCTGGTATTTCTATGAAGGCATTACATATAACCTCAAATATAATATACCATGTTAAGGTAGGATCCTAATTTAATTGAAAAAGACCAAGACATATAATAGCATTGGTTGTAAAGAATCAGTAGATAGATAATCAGTTTATTGTCCTTACATCAAATGGTTACATACAAAATTACAAAACAAAACGATATACACAGAAGACATGAAATTTCAAAAACATTTGTCTCTATGAGACTGGCAAAGTAGCGGTGTCAGCGCGTGCAATGAGTTCAGACGTTCAATGGCTAAAGAATCAATATAATAATATCAGGAAATATATTAAGAATCAGTGGTAGGCGAACTCCATTACAAATAACAGTATTGTATTACCTGCCACCGATGATCACTTCAACGTCTATACTACATTGAACAAAAAGTTTGTTGAAAGATCATCTGTCTGATGTGAAACAGAGAAGAGGTCTTGTATGCCTTTGCCAGTCTTATCATCTTTATTTAGCGATATGAGAAATTTGTTGTCACTAGCCATATTTCGTTAGGTCTTTGTTTTTGAAAAACCTTAACGAGTTATTGCAGCTGCCCTCTACATCTTCAGGTTGCTAACGATCCATATATGATATTAACAGTAATAAGTTTGTTGATTTTATAATATCTAAAAGTTACAAAATCAAATAAAATACTAAATGCATAAAAATATTTAATTCTGAAACACTTGCCCTCGAGAGACTGATCAAGTAGTCGCCCTAACAAGTATTTGGTTTTAACTCGGCTCCGTTTGTTCGTATGCTGAAGGATTCGTTTTGGAACTTATTAAAGAACTAAAGTTGTAATGAATATTATGCAGTCAATTAACAAACCTAAATTATGGAGACGTAAATATTTGGATGACTAATCAATAAAAACCTATGCTAGCACTTAAAACATCCGCCCTGGGATTACGTTAACAACATGAACTATTGAAAGATGGTGGCAGTGAATCAAAAAATCTTATTCAAGATTCTATGTTTAAGGGCTAGGGTATTGTACCCTAACCTCAATTATTTCATAGATTTTTTTTTTTTAGAAAACATTGCCATTTGCACAACCCAGCTTCTGCTGACTACGCAGTCTCTTTAATCACTCTCGGGACAAAAGTCTCAAAACACATTAATAATATCAATCATTACGTCGCGTACCCGATAGTCAACAAGCCATTCAATCCCATTGGTACGTTTGAGTATATTAAAACCGATTTCCCAATTAAAATGGTATCATCTTTGAAACGAACTCGATACAATGATAGCGATGAAGATAATTTGGACTCTAACGCCGATTTACACATGTCGAACAGACGAAGAACGCGTCGAATACCTTCAAAAAGCTATGCAGAGACCGACTCTGAAGATCAGAGTGAGCCCGACGATTTGAAGTCTGACAGCAATCTTGATTCCTACAACACGCGTACTTTTTCCGAAACCGGCCTAGAAAACAACACATACCTGGTTACACTGAGAATTGGCACAACCGCGGCACGATCAATTTCAGAACAATCTCAGAATACTGGAAATGATTTCACTTCCCATCTCGAAGAAAAGGTGGAGGAAGAAAATACAACAGGCAACACTCATGATTCTGAAAAGACGCATCTAACCGTCGTAGATGACCACCACGATAAAACTCAATCTGTAAATGACTACTCTATGCCATCTAATTCTGAAGGCAGCCACCACGAAATTGCTAATCACGAACATAATGAACAACCCAATTCTAACGAAGACGATAAAAATATTGGTAAGTGTTTATTTAAATTTCCATTATTTGGAACTTTTTCTTCAAGGGGAGAAAAATCAAAAAAAAAAAAAAAAAAAAAAATTTTTTTTTTTTTTTTTTAAACCCAATTTTTTTAATTTTTAAAAAAAAAAAATAATAATAAAAAAATAACAAAAAAATTTTGTAATAAAAAAAACTAAAAAAAAAAAAAAAACTTTT
>Ga0160505_100573_pt1 | contig 20406 bp, 9 predicted proteins | sample DIDeMG_FD_108225 | JGI IMG/M metagenome (GOLD analysis project Ga0160505, IMG submission 108225) | Enriched chicken feces microbial communities from UW Madison campus, WI, USA - DID2874_E49_Stillage MG | ecosystem: Host-associated > Birds > Digestive system > Large intestine > Fecal ... | reverse complement strand
GAAATTTCAAAAACATTTGTCTCTATGAGACTGGCAAAGTAGCGGTGTCAGCGCGCGTAATAAGTTCAGACGTTCGATGGCGCTGAATTTTCCATGAAAGTATCCATGTGCTAAGGGAAACCTTTCTGAATCTTTTGAATTTCATTTTTCCACTGACCGGTCAGTTTGTGATAGATAGATAGATAATCAGTTTATTGTCCTTACATCAAATGGTTACAAGAAAACTTGACCACCGCGACACATCTTCAAGATAGAACTTAGGTTGGTGTAGCTTTCAGCCTTTTCACCTTTAAAATAGACGGTGATATTATAAAAGAAGTGCCTGAAACATGAGAATCCCGCTCTTTGATCAATTCTAGCTTTCGCGCACGCTTTCTCTCTAAGTTGTTCTATTGCAACATAGTCGAACAGTTTAAGTTTGCAATGTAACAAAACAAGAACAGCCCGCGTAGCGCAATGGTTAACGCGTCAGACTTCTACTTGAAGTTTCTTTAGTGAATCTGAAGATTGTGGGTTCGACTCCCACCGTGGGTGCTTTCTTTTTTGCATATATTTTTTTTATCTTGATAGGTAATTACTGTGTATGTCATGTCCCTAAAGATCTTGAATGGACACCATGCCCCTAAATCATTGGGTCAATTATGAAGTTTCAATCCCGCTTCTTGTAATCTCTTTCTTTGCCATATTGCTTACAACCTCCCGCTATCGTTTTTTCGTTATTATCTAAGACTTGACAATATGGAGAGAGAGAAAAACAATAATACTAGATCACCTATTTGCTTTGTATGTCATTTTATTTATAGTTATGTTTGTAACTATTTGTTTTAAAGATAATAAACTGATTATTTATCTATCTAGACCACATATTTTTGATAACTGAAGGATGCTAACCATAAAACTCTAACTCCCTAACTTGATCATCTCTCTAGTATTACTATATGTCTGACTGGTAGATGGCTACCAAGCATTCGTCTTGACTTAACCTGTTGTGGCCTCTAGCCATCATAAGAAAGATAACAAATATAATAAGCGCTAATGATTACGTAGTTGTGAAAGCTCATGATGTTGGTAGCCCAGCTTGGTATTAGAAACAGAAGTACATGGACCGTTAGAGTAAAACACGTTGCTGTCCTAAAAGGAATTGAGGTCACCAACGAGACTGAAAACTATGGATATAATAGGGGAGCGCAAAACGCACCATGTTGACAGCTTAAAATTCTATTTCAAATTCCAACACTGAAGGGACAAATTTAGAACATTTAGTAAACACATGGCCCTTATCTTCTCTAGTCAAAATAGATGATTGCTATCTATAAAAGGTATGCAAATGGTGGCTTGTCGGTTTCAAATCCAACATTCTTTGTCCCAATCGTTTGAGTAAAGATCTGACAATGTAAAAATAGAACTGGGCCTGAGGATGATGGATAAAGCTGACATGGGAACGTGTTAGTTAAAATATGAAACAAAATTTCTCACAAAACAACAGTCAAACCATCATCAGCTGGTTAGAAACGCTGTTTGGTCGTGTTACAGACTTCAAACTACCGACTTCTGTTTTGGCAGTTATGAGTTACAGTATAGATATGTCAGTGAAAAACGAAAAATGGTGGGCAAACATTGTAGGTTGCTGCTTGACAAGATATCTACGCGCCGCAGAAAGCTCTTTAGGGCAACGGCCGACTGGCCCACTCACCAATCCATATGTGCTCTCTCTGGGCTCTTATCTTCTATATGCAGTTCTCCTTAAGATGCCTAAGGTTGAGTGAGCCGCGAAGTGAGAAATATATGACTGGCCCCTCGTATCAAAAAACATTCTGATTCTTTGGCTGCGATGTGTATGTTAGGAGTTATTAACTTCTAAGTCTTTGTATTGATTTATCGCATCTTACAGTAGGCCCTACAATTTTCAGTAAGGCGACGAGTACAAGAAGGTAGTAATGCCATCATTTACAACTTTTGAGGTACCAAAATTGGAACTTGAAAAAAGGGGATTACGGAATATGAGACCGTCGATTAACGATTTTTTTATGTTGAAAGAAAAACAAGTACCAATGAAATTTATAAGCATGTAAGTCTTATATCCTCTCCTTGAAACAAATAACGGTAAGTTGATGATCTAGGAATCATAGAGCTTTCGTAGTAATTCGGCTTAAGAAATCTTGGCACAAGGAAAACTTGAAGCTGATTATGTCTACGCACAAAATCGGATGCCAGAGCCCATTTTTAGAATGTTTCTTGTGTTTGTAAAACTAATTATCAATGTGTTTTACAGCCTGTCAGAATTTTTGGCTAGACGCCCCAGCTGGTGTCCCATACCACATGGGGATGTAGCATAGACTCTCTGACAACAGCAGACAAGGGAACTCCGACATTGCGTTTTTTTTTTTTTTTTTACTTGAATCAGCTAGCAAATTTGGTACTTTGCTCTGGAGGTCAAAAAAAATTTTTTTCAACGACTAAAAAGAAAAAAAAAAAAAAGATAGCCTCGAGAAGGGCGGCAGGGGTAGATGGTAACATTACCTCAATATAATAAGCTGCGAGCCTGCCACAAACCCCCTTCCTTTTCTTTCATAAAAACAATTGGCCAAATTAATTTTCAATGTCCCTGGAAAATAAGACCCGGTACTATGAGCGCTGTTATTATTACTATATAAAGACTTTCAAACACCAATACCTAGTCAAATTTATTAGCCACTAGGTTTTACCCGGTCACTCAGCACTGATCTCAGCTTTGATAGGTGCCATTTACATACTTTAAAGAGTTCATCGGAGATTTTGTTGCTTACAGTGATCGTCCTCCCGTAGTTACAATGTCTAGTATCAGCAGCAGAAGCAGAAGCGGGAGCAACAGTAGTTTTATTAAGAACTAAAATCCCGTTGGATCAAGTCACAAAAGTGAAAATTAGCTACGTACCCTCAAAGCTTTATGTGGACAGCAAGTCAGTTTCAAGCAAATCTAGTTTCATGAGCATTACCGTTGCTATTGCGTTTGTTTCTATTTCTGCCAGGAACCAGGCACATACATCTAACAGTGTTCCAGTACTGCTCTTGTCATTCCATAATAAGTGACTGGTTAAATTTGAGCCTGTAGGTCCACTACGCGTAAGTTGACTTGGTGAAGCAATTGTTCTGGTGAGTACTACCCTAAAAATGAAGTTATGCTTAGGCCTGATGATAAGCGTATTTAGTATACCTGCAACTTCTTGAGGAAGGAGATGATACTGCAGGATATTTTATTAGACTAGGAATACCTAATTTTAACAGTCTGATTCAACTGGAACGACTTCAGAAGAGAGCATGACAACAAAAACAAAAGAGTTGTAATCTGGGGAAAGACTAGCATTTTATTAAAGACCAAACTACATGTTGTAGAGTAATGTTAACCGACACTATATATAGAATTTCGTGTGACAGAATACTTTGTTGTACTCAGTTAACTCAAATGTAAGACCCCATAAACAGTTTTTAGTGCCCAGTTCATGTCACCATTCTGTTACAGCTGATTAAATACCCCATCATCAAATATTAGAGTATAGATTTCTGAGTAGCTACCCGTCCATCAGAATGTGGAGAAGTTTGGAAATTCAGATAGCAACAATTTCTCGTAAACCGTTATTTTATCTCATTTGAGACAATACTATACCAGAATTAAAGATGGTTACAATACACATTACCATTTTTCAGTGGGGTCTTAAAGTAGTATCAGATAAACTCATAGGTACTATACTGCACAAAATATTGCTAATTAGAAAGGTATATCGATATAGGCGATTCAGTAACGTGTTTCATGACTTGCAGACCTATTTTCAACAACCAGTATCAGAGAGAAAAAAAATGGAGGAACACAGCTGCTGATCTTGGATCATCAGCCCTAATCTTGATTTGTTTCGATACCACATTTGAGAATGTAAAGAGAGGTGATTTACAAGTTTGCAAAACTGTTTTAGTCAATCTGTAACAATATTACCAGACCTCCTTTGAAAGCAATCGCAACAGGTTAGTGGGATAAAACCTGATGTCCCTGTATTTCACATACAATTTGAGTTACTTTTGGATATAGCAATCGACCTGCTGAGCCATCAGTCAGCTATAAAATAATAATATTTTTTCGCATATTTATCTGACTACCAGTCTAGTTACGTTTGATTATAATCAGCGACTACTGTATCATATCAAGATTTTTGGTTATGTAATACTAACCACGCGCTAACAAAGCTTAAGAGTCAAGTTTCGCATTTGGAAGTCTGGAGAGTAATCTTTTTCCCTCATTGGTTATTTGTTAGTCTTGAAAAAAAAAAAAATACAAATCAAGTACTCAAGCTTTAGTCAAGTCTCAACTTATTTTGATGGCTTCAATTATTTCGGCCTTGTAGTCTCTAGTAAAGTCACCAATGAATGTCTATCTTCTTTATTCCCATGTGGTAGGAACTCGGTCGTTTGCGTGCCAGCTTATGTTATGCTGCCTAAGCTTCCTCATCAAGACTGAGACTATGTGATATTCGTGTTTGGAGCTTGTAACTTTTGACTTCTTATACACGGTTTTTATTGCCCTTTTTGATTGTGTCTACCATCATGACAAGTACCCCTTCATTGCCTAAAGCCCCATTGATGTGTTTAACAGCTGGACTAAGTCCAGATCTAATAACACTTCTAGGCGTGTCTCACTCTTTAATGTTGTTCTGTGGTAGTATTTCACAATATGCTGTATAGTTTCAAACTTGCTGTAGTTGTGATCGTTTTTGGGGACCTTTCTATTCTGAAGGTATCCACTAGTATCTCTATTGCTAGTTGTTAATTGTGTTCTTCGGCTTAGTACTTCTCGGGGGTAATACTTGAATGTTTAAGTAGTGACTAGTTTCTTCATGTTGGTAGTTGGACTCGCGACGTCTTTCTTAGTAATTCTTTTATACCACCTCACAACTCTGTTTGCCACAAATGATTGATATCTGTTTTGCCATTTGCTCCATAAGACCGTTTGATTTTTCGTAGCCTGGCTCTTAACCAAAATCTTTTGCCAACATCCTGCCATTGTGAGTAGCGGCATAAAACACCGATTTTGGATCCATCAACAGACAAGTACATTTTTAATTACCCTCCCATATCAAGGAGGGTAATTTAGCTATCAAAATACTTAGATAAACATTTGAGCAGATATATACCTGCCAATCCTCTTTAAAAGTGTCTGGAAAAAGATTAACGATTATAATTATCATCGATGGACTCAAAGTCATGAAATTCCTGAGGTTGAATCGTTCTCACTTGTATGGAGTTTTGTAAACCTCTATAAGTCTTCAGAGCTGGGGAAAATAACAAGGGTTTTACTTGATATTAGTCACTCACCCTCGGCATGGATATTTATTCACGTAAAGCACTTGTGAGTCGCACAATATTTCATGGCCATTGACTTTTGATATCCAATAAAAGGCTAGAAATGATAACACTGGGCATTTTTTTGTCTTTTTGTACTCTTACTGTTACTGTTACATATTATATTATTATTTATCGCTTTCAAACACAAGAATACGAACATACCCGCACACAATAAGTGTTTTCCGGCCTAGTTACAGAGTGAACTTTTCTATCAGTTTCTTAATTATTTCAAAACTATATTTGAATTTTGGTCATGTTTATTGTGATTGCATAGCAGAGGCCAACTTTCGGTGATAATTTTGATTATCGAGCAGATAAATTCAATCTCATCATTCCTGTGAATCGCAGAGGTCTTGACACAAATCTCTATGCTAAGTTTTCACAATAACATATTTCTTCACAACCAACGAGTTGGTCAACTCACAAGTACATATGTAGACATCAAATTACGGTTATCGCACAGCTGATCGACCATGATCGACATTTTCCTGGTAATAGAAGAATAATAATAGTAAAAGTTTCTATTTATACGTCTTATAGCGATTGAATACGCAAAATATGTAAGTTTTTCTCTAGATCTAACAATATTTGTAGCACCTTTGTCTTAGCAGGCAAAACAAAGGATTTTTCTAAATCAAGAAGCCCTTTGAAATACTTTGAGCAGGTAAGCATAATTAAAGTATGTGGGGCAGTTCTGCATTATCACAAGTTATTAATCGGTGAAAACCCTTCTCACCGCTTCACAGAGACCTTTGTACTAAAAAAAAGGCATTGTATTATTTCGCAAAATTGAGAATTGAGTCTATAACATTTATAATATAGTAAAGCAGATAATAGTGATATAATATCCCGTCTAGTATCAACGTCTTTTATATACATAATGTACCATGATGTCTGTCTTAACCTTTTCATCACGTAACTTCAAAAAGAATCCCTGTTTAAAAGCCAACCATGCTGAATTCTTATGATTGATTATTGGCATATGCAACTTATTGATTAATTAGCTTATTTCAAAATATATTGTAAACTATATAAACGATGTCTTCTCATTTTCCTTTTTTTAAGCGTTGGAACAATATTCTTAAGGACTGGAAAAGTAGAGCTTGATTTTTTCCCCACCCCTTAACACTGCTCAACTTGTAAACCGAAACCTGCTGCCAACGTTCAAAATCATTAATTTATATATTTCATCATGTAGATTGACTGATATTTCAAAATTTGCCAGTTTATTTGGTTGAGCTCTATTTTCCAAAAGAGTCAAACCTGGCATGATGTTTTTGATATTGTGCTTGTTTTATTAGGGTATAGCCCAAAGTATTTTTCCATCTCACTTCATTAGTGATACTAGACACACTTTGAATAGAGCCTTGGTGTAACCCTCATCAAATAAACTGGATTCAAATGAGATTATCAGACAAAATGCCACACAACACACTCGTATAGTTCATAAGCTAATATGACACTATAATAATCAATGATTGTAGGTTTGATAAAGATATTGAAGCTATATGGTAAATAGAAAAACAAAAAATCTAGAGAAGACTTTCTCTAGTCCTTTTTTTTTATGTAAAACCGTTGAACAAGTCTCTAGCGGATTTCACCTATTTTGACCTAGATTTAGATTTTTATACTATGGACTTTATTTAGCCTCAATACATAACAAAGACTTGCTTTAAGATAAAGATACTAGCAAGCCTAGCCAGAAAAGAATTAGCTAATGCTAGAAGCCTTTCTGCACAGCGTACATATACTTTTAACCATGCCAAGCAAGCTATGACACTTGTGCAAGATAGGGAGGAGCCAGACAACTTGTAAACTGGTAATCTGAACCTGAGGTTTGGTAAACCAAAAAAATTCTGAAGGTAAACAAAAGATTTTTTATCCACTTATAATAATGGCCTGGGCTCGATCGTGGTTAATGTGACCTCATACATAGAAGAGTGGCAGGTAAAAATCGTATAATAAAACTTATCTTGCAAAAGTTGATTGTTACAAAACTAGGATTAGTAGTAACATCTTGTTTATTTTTTTAGTTAAAGCTAGGATAATGCTGAAAGAGGCTACAACATGCAAGTTTACTTTCAAATTAACAACTTTGCTTCGATTTTCCAGCTACCGTAAAAGTAATCAGTTTGAGTCCTATTTATACGACAAATCCATGGTAAATAAAGTTGAAACCAACAGGGCTTACTGTTCACCTCCTTTCATAGTTTAACCAACTGAAATATACCGTTTTCTTGGTAAATAGATTGGTTGTACAGATACCTTCAAGAAAAAACTTTTTTTTGTTTGTATTTTTATTTTATAATAGCTGTCAGATTTAAAAAATATCAATAGCAAACATCAAAGAAAATTAAGTTGAATGTATGGATCATCATTCTAAGATGTGATGGTCACATAGAGCGTTGGGAAAATTTTTTCTTCAACCTTTATTAAATCGGTTTAACATACCAGTATGTAGCTACCGCTGTAGAATCTTCAAGTAATGTGCTGATACACACAAGTGACAAGTTCAGACTTCCAGATGCTAAGCATCTGCGCCTGTCTTGTTGACCTAACCTGTCTGGACTATATATATAGAAAATTATTTAGTTACTACATCTACATGCATTAGCCAATTATACGTGGAAAGATATATAAAATATTCTGGTGCTATCTCAACTTCTAGTCAGGATAGCTTGGTTAAGACAACTTTGAAAGATTTTTTCAAGAATATTCTTTTTCGGTTCCCGGAATATTTATAAGCTTTCCAAATTTTAGTAGTTACGAATACAGGCTAGTTAGAAATAGTTCCAAGTTTAGGTCAAATGTATTCTTATTCTAGAATAAAATGATATTATTCAACTTGTAGATTTCAGCATCACAAAGGTCCGTAAATAAAGAGATAGAAATATAAATCTGAAAAAGAACATTTGCTAGTTTTTTTAAAATAAAGAGTTAAAAAAAAACCTGCGCTCGCTTAGAATCACTATAGTTGTAACGGGGGACGTTTCTGCCTGATATGACTAGACCCAAAGGGAGGAGGGTGATTGAAGACTAATAAAATGGAAGACTATCGGGGACAACTATCTCAATATTAAATATTATAAGTCATGTTAGTTTAAGCTGAGTGGAGTGTTCGGAGTAACACTGACCGAGGTCTATCTCCTACGTAAGATGTCTAGATTGATTAAGAAAGGTCAGCTTGTATCAAAAGTTATATAATAGATCATTATTCTTGACTTGGATGTTTATATGTATGAATGAAGCATGCGCTAAGACTTCTGTGAAGGTCTGTCATATCCTTTGGTGTGAATAATATGCTCAGACCGGAAAATAATCTTTGACTCAGCGCTTATCGGCCATAAAGTACTAACATGAAATAGAATTGACAAGTATATTTAGAACCAATAATAGCTGGGATCGTCATACAAGCTCCATTAAAACCACCATATTAACGATGATAGATTCCATAGTGTCATAACAATAGCTGTGATTCATATACATCAGGGAGAAAAAAGGGCTGTATAAGTTACTACAAATGGTGAGTATGTAACTTTCGTTATTATTACACGATCCGAAATCCAAAAGTAATTTTTTCAAAAATTTTAAGACTATAAAGAGTATATACCTCAACAGAATAAAATAAAATAAAATAATCTAGAATCGACACTTACTTAAGTGAATGTGGCTGTCGGTTTTTGGTCTCCGATAGCTACCAGCAGACATATCAGCGATATTTAGTATTGCTCAACGATCGTCAATGAACTCTATTATGGTATCCGTCTGTAATTCCAGTATTTGGAGCCCAAAAATGTTAACACGAGCTCATTCCGAACTCAGAGCCGTATTAACAGAAAAACCAGATATTTTTACTTACCTTGAATATATACGAACTTGACTGGTTGAAATCTGCCATTGACCAATGACGCAATTGTGTACAATATTTTGAGCTTGATAAAAGTTTATTGTCAAAGCTGATAGATATAACTAATATCATAACAAGTGTTTTTGAAATTCATGTCTTTGTATGCCGTTTTGTTTTATAATTTAGTTTGCAACTATTTAATGTAAGGATAATAAACTGATTATCAATCTATCTATCTCTGTTCACACCTCCTATCTGGGCTTCAAGCCGTAAATTAAGTTTGAGACCAAACTATACTATACTGTATTGTATTGTACTGTGCCGGTATAATAAATAGAAGGTGATCTTTGACAAACTTTATACTAGAAAAGAGTTTGGGCGACGATCATGTAGCCTTCGAACGTTAGACCTAACCAACTCTTGGAAAAGCAGTGTATCAACTATGGTTTTCACAATACGGCAATTATAAACTTGATGGTCAAGGTGTTACCTACTCAACCTTCTTATAAGAGTACAATAATTAGATTACTATCTTAGGGCTAGCTCCGCTGACCACTTTTTATATATTTTATTTGACCATTCTGTAAGAATAACGATCAAGAAAATGATTTGCTGGAGTCTCTTTTGTTTAATGGGAGAACATGCTCCTTAGAGATTAGTCTTAGTCTAGCGGAGCAGAAATTCCTAATAGGTTTGTTTCTGTACAGACTTGAAAAAAAAATGTGTCCATAACTAAGCCCCTCACATTGCAGTTACCAAATGGCTTCTCTCCTGAATGAGTGAGCAACCAAAAAGCCAGCAAAAAAAAAAAAAACTTTACAATATGATTGTTTGAAAAAGCACAGAGGAGAAAATCCTCAGTTGTCCTCCTTGGTTTATGCTTGCGAGAAAGATTATGGTTCTATTTTTTTTTTTAAACATAATTATGTGCGTGCCAGGCTTCATTGTTTCAGCAAGGAGACCGAAAAAATACCCAGATATTGTTAATTTTTTTTTCTAAAAAAAAAGACGCAGTGTCAATAACTACGTAGTTAACTACATAAGCCAGGCTAGAAGAAAAAATAACTTTTTTTAGAAGAGTTATTTTATACATGTATTAATTATTATTGTTATTACAGTATTGCTATTCTATGCACATCGTGAAGACCAAAAAATTAATCAACATACATTAAGAATGAAAAGAATTTAAAAAAGCTCTCATTAAAAAATTCCAATTTGATTTTGAACAAAGAAAAAACAAGAATAGCTGAACATCGTATAGTCGCAGTATATTGAAATTGTGCATGAACAGCACGCTACTCATAGACCTCTTGACGCGCGTTGTCGAAATTTGGCGTGCACAGCTGTGAGTCAGAAACCATTTAGAAGCTCTTATAAGCACTTGGCCAACCTTAGCTAGCCAGCGATCGGGCGCTAGCACGTGAGAAATAAGTGGTTGGAAACTTTGTAGTTATTTTCTATAACCAAGCCCAGTCACTGTCTTTTATTCTGTCTATTAGGGAAGTTTCTCTTTGCAATTTTTCTGGAAAATAGGCTTTGGTCTGAGGTCGCTTGTCTGATGCATAGGGAAGATTGATTACGCCAGCCAATCGGGTCGGCTGTCACCTACTTTTCGATAATAAAAGCTCAGGCATGGTCATTGGAGCTTATAATTTTGGTAACAATAAGAAGAAAGTTGGGTTGAAATTTTGGCATATTCTAGATTGATTCATTGTTAACAGCACTTCAGTAGAACTAGTTCTTGGGAAAGAACCATTGAAGAATCAGTAAAGTATAGATCAGGCCCCAACGTCGTTATAATATTTCGATAATTAGCTGGCCATAGGAAATATCTAGTATTTGAAATGAATCCTTCGTATAGAGTCAAACATGTTAATATAAATAAAGATTTCGGTCGTATAGTATTAAGATTGACCAGGTACATCAAAAATTCATTCAGTCCATGCTTGAGTCCTGGATATTACGGCCCACAGATCAGAATGAAAACCCGAATATTAGCGCTTGTACCTGTGATATTAAGCTTTCTAGCGTAAGTCATAGATTTTGGGTGTACTCTAAATCCCCGACTGATTGTGGTGAGATTGTACTGGTAATATACTTTGAAAAACATTGGCTCTTGCTAAGCATCTTTAAGTTGGAAAGTTCACAATATTGTAAACTAGACAGAAACCGCGTTTACATTCTTCACCAAAATATTATTCAGTGAGAAGTAAATTTTGTTGGCAACACGATTCTAACAGGCTAACAATGTCGTCTTATGCACCTGTCATTGGAATACCCATCATGCTTACCATTTTTCCCAGTCCGGGCTCATAAACGCGGTTCTTAATTATTGATTTTGGCCAATACAGCGCCGGCCGCCACTCGTAAGGAAGCATATCTTCAAGTGTATCAAGCCGCAGTTCCAGAGCGTCCATAAAAATAGGATGTCGTGAAATGAATTCAATTTGCGAAATCATGAAAGCTGATATTACTATTGCAAAGGGCCGATTTAAACGCAGCTGGATGATGAACTCGTCCGGGAGCAAATTAAATGAATGAATCATATATGTCGGCCTTTTATTGAGCATGCCAAGATGAGCGAGGTGGATAAACGTATATATGACAGTGCGGTAGATTGCTGGCTCATGTGGAAGCAATGTGAACGAGTCAGTGTCGGGTCCAGTCGTGCGCATGTCTGGTATCATAGTCGGTATCTTTGAGTCTGGGATTGTCACTGGCGATAATGGAGACTGCGCGTCTGGCGAAGATCCAGTAGACGGTGATGATGAAGACGGTGAGATGGTTGCTGCTGACGTCTGGGTATCTGTCCATTCTTGATCTTTTTCCTTGACGTCTGGAGCATTCATATTTACAACCGAACCGTCACTACTAGGAACCCCGGAAAGAATAAAAACGCCCTTCTCACCGTTTTCCAATTGTTCAAGCTGCCTCAGTAGCATTCTATAAAAGGAAAAATACTCTTCCCCAATGTCAATATTTTCCACATCTTCACGCGACGGAAAAACTTCGTTGGGCTTGGTGATGATGTTTTTGATTTCACTTTTTTCAGCCAACCCATCGCCAACTTCGAGTACCGTCGATGGGACATTAAAACAGCCGCGCATGAGTCCAAATAAATCGGGGCTATATGGGTCTGCAGACACGAGCCGCGCGACGCTCGGTTCAGCCATCGCAAAACTCGCTACGAGCAGACTTGAAATGTGAATCTCCTCGAATCGTTTCTGTGGTGCTGAGGAACTCAGAGCTTTGCTGAGCAGGCGGACTAGCGTGTTGAACCCATTGAAGGCGAGATTACGCAGGTTTTCCTGGTCTATTAACGTGCTCTCTGGAACCATTAAGACATTACCCCCTAGTGCAGCCTGCTTTTTTTGCATCATATAACGCACCATTTTGTATTTTGAGAGCGCCGAATAGCTAATGATCCCATAAAGCACCATTGGCGAGGTGAGGGCTACACGAGGTACTACTTGCTTCCAGGTATCTAGAATTAGAGGACTGTTCATCCCGAGCGCATTGCATGATGTTGTAATAAAGAAATTAAAGATGTCGTTGTACGCAATATTCCGAAAGACATGGCTTATAGGGGATTTCATAGGTGGTGGTATGGAGATATCAGTCGACATGCTAGCCAAATTGACCTGCTCAATTGTAATTTCTATCGTCTTTGGCTTATTTTCCGAGGCAACAGTGTTCTGCCGACGCGATGTATTCGATGATGGCGCCTCGTATGCGTGCTGGATTATCGGATACTCGCAAACCTTGTTGGTGGACTCACAGTACTCGCACCGAGGCTTTGCCTCGTCGCACTTGATTCTCAATCGCTTGCAACTCAAGCAACCGGTTCGACTCTTATTGTGTGATCGTCTTGTCTGTTTCGGCATGGCGAGTGGCAATATTCATCCGTGTAGTTTGTTAGAATGATTATGCAAGTTGCACGAGAAGGATGTAGGTCAGTCTGAGGATTAATGAGGGAGGATTTTTTTTTCGCCTCTATCTGTAGTCGGAGTTAAAATTACAACGGGCTTACATGAACATTAAAATTAACTGCCATAAGAAAAGAATTACAAAATAAGAAAAAAAGAAACAAAAAATCAACACTCTATATCACCAAGTTACCGAGTCAACACTCAAAGCGCTTACCGGCGCTCACTGGTGCTCACCAGTACTCACCAGTTCTCTAAATCTACTTTTTCTTAAAGTCACGATTTACTAGCGAAATAAGACCTCTCACATTAACCACCATACAGCTCATATCAATCTCCTTGTCCTTGATCTCCAGCAAATCGTCGAGCTTGAAATCAAAAACAAAGATTGGCTCAGGTCGCCCTTTCATTATCAGCGAAAATACAAACGTGCTCGGGGCTGGGCACACTATCGATACAAACAGGTTACCCAAACGCGACTTCGGGATGCTCCATTTGCCTATAATGTTGTCACGCGCCAATTGGCTGGGTGTATAACGCTTGAATATCAGCTTGTGCTGGTTCCGGTGGTTTCGCACATTATGCAAATACGACCGATATGTTTCTAGTTGAGACTTCAGGTACTCATTGTGTTCCTTGATAATATCATAAACCTTTTGCAGACTAGCTGCCTCGGTCTCAACAGACTCACGGAGCGATCCCAACTGGTTCAGTTCGTAGTCAACCTCGGATACCAATAGATCGTAATCATCCGGATTCGAAGTCTCAATCTCTTCGAGAAGCGACAACGCCTTGATACCACGCTTCACAATACCCGTCTCGCCGCAACTACCGGCGAAATCAGCAATCCGGTGCAAGTCCAGCGGGCGCTTCATAATTGAGTGTCCTGTGGGAAAAGCACGGATGATATTGATCATCAAAGTCTTAGCCTCCATGAAGATCATATCCGCTCTCAGCAAGTCCACATTATTGTTATTGTCCACATCACCCACCTCGGTCTCCCATAAATTAAACAACTGGATTTCAATAGTGCCGTTCTTCGACCGCTGAACCTGGCCTGGTGGCTTACCAAGCTCTCTGAGTAGATATGCAACGTGTGATTCCTCCTGTGGACAAACCTTGTCCTGGTACTTGACTAACAGCGAATGCATTGTAAAGATCTCATTCAACGTAATGCTCAATGACAAATCCTTTTTGGACAAAGCCACATATTGATCCATCTCGAGAGACTCATAGAAATCAGGGACTTCACACATGTCGTTCAAAAACGTGTTGATCTTACCGCGGTTAGAGTTAACAAAAGATGCCAAGTTGTCCATATATGGTTCCTTCGAGTACGATGGCTTATTAGCCAAGTTCTGCAACATTTTGGCAACAAGTGTGAGCACCCGGCGCGATTTGTCACCGGGATGCTTGTCAACTAGCATGTAGGTCTGTGGCGTGACAATGGCCGGGTTGATAAAGCGAAGAAAGAAAAAAGCGCCGATGAGAGAGCAGACAGAGGTGTCTGACGCGGTAGGGTATTTTCTGCGAGTGAGTAATCGAATCTGCTTGCAGATCCAGCGGATTCCGTAGGGCACCGTGGGTAGCGACGTAATAATAGTATCAAGTACTGCATTAGCTAGTACGTCTAGTTGAGCAAGCCTTGGCTTAACTAGCGCTTGCACGCGTGGGTCTTGAAACGCTTCATCCGCAGTGATACTACTCTCATCATCATCTGTCACCAAGCCTAGTTCGCTGTAGACCTTGAGAGGATGGATTTCAAGGTTGAGGTCCTTTTTTTCAATAATGCTATTGAGGACGTCACTCAGACACGAGCGGAGATATGTCTGACCTGGCCCGCGGCGTGTGTATGTAGTCATCATGCGGGATACAGGCGTGTTTGCACGCAGCAGCGATGAGAACTCAGTCGCGGCGTCAAACTGTGAAGCCAGCACAGCTTGGAACATGGACAGTAGCAGATGCTCTTCACGCTGCTCGTACTGATTTCCGTAGATCGTGAACATAACTGTCTGAAGGAGAGAGTCAATTTCTCCCATTGAGACTTGCCTGCACAGCAGGGCAATAATCATGGGTTCACTCTGCAGTAAAAAAAATAGATTGCCGTATAACTCGCTCTTCTTCCGCTCAAGGTAGAGCTCACCGCTACTTTGAACTACCCCCGTGGCATCGTCCAAGCGGGTAGCGACCTCGTGCTGCTCCTCTATACCCATTTTGTTTTGAATAAGTAGCGCGATTCGACTATCGAGGTAGCGCACATCTTTCTCTAGGACGAAGTTGTGTTTGGACTGGTTGGAGATGCTTGTTTTAAGCTGCCGGAGAAGTTTTTGCGACTTAGCGAGGGCATCATCAATGTCGTCGTCACGGTCGACGCCGCCCATAGACATGTAAAGGGCGGCGACAGAGTAGCGCTTGGATTGTCTATTGGTAGTAGGTCTCCTTGACATGATAAACGAGCGTTGAACAAAAAACCGTTGAGCGTTGGAAGGAGAAGGGATTTAAGGAGGTTTTAATTTTTTGAAGGTTTTTAGACATGTTTGTACCTATGAAAATCGAAAAAAAAGGAGGCCCCACAAGCAGCAGCGTCTTGTGGTATGCTCTCAAGCAGATAGTACCATCCATCTACTTCAACTATTTTACAACATATTTTGCTAGCTGCAGGAGCCAGAGATCTTCAAAAAGGCCGTCTTGATGTGCAAATGGATTCAGAATGAGAGAACCTTAGGCCGTATAAATCACTAATTGCACAGGGAACTAGCCTTATGGCTGGTTTCTCATCGCGCCGACGTTGACACAACGTGCTCTGGCATCGTAGCAAACGCCAGCTTGTAATACACGATTTCAACCACATCAATCTGCTTGACTTCGTCCTCTGTTGTGATCTGATCGTCGCTCTCTATTCGCAGAATCGCAACTGGCTTTTTCAGCTTTTCCAGCTTGCCTCTCAACAACTGTGATTTTCCCACCCTCATCAGCACCTCCGAGCCACCAGCCAGAACTCCACTAAAATCAAACTCGCCGACATGTTCCAAAGCGCCGTTATCATCCTCAGAATTCCCACTTTGGCTATCAAGGCCTAGTCCACCCTTGCCAGTTAGCGCCTTGTTGCCGATGCGGATAGTGCCCTGGATGTCTAGCAGCGCCAGTCCTGACGGCGTTTGAATAGTCTGTGGCAGTACGCTGCCGTCACTGGCAGCATTTGATTGTAACTTTTTGTTCAGAACAGCCACGGGCATCGGTATGGATATATATATACGTATAGAATGCTCTGACGGACAGTGAATAAAATGGCCCTCCCAATAAAAAAAAGTGAAAAAAAGTGACATTGTAAACCGACGCGACGCGTCATGGGTTAGGGTAGAACCAGATATTATCAATAATTTCTTTCATTCGGCACCGCAGCTACATGGGCAACCTTCACAACCACGGCGTCTGAGGCCCCGACCGACACAAACTACTAGCATCAGCCATGTCTACGTCACTTCTAAATCTACTATTTGCACAGACTATTTACAAACATCTGACAGACAACAACTCTACGGACCCGACGTCTAACCCCGAGTTTTTCAATATTCTGTCACAGTCGCTCAAGCAGCATCCACTCAACCCCGACTTCAATCTCTCGCCGTCTGCCTGTCAGTCTCTTTATAATGCGCTCCTCCCTAACAAGAATAATGCTACGATAGCCATGCTGCGTCCTCTTCTGGGGAAGCTCTATGAAAGTTACAAACGCGACATCATCCAGGGTATTCGTCATGACGAGCAGGAATACCGCAAGAAGGTCGACGAGATTAAGGAAATCGAGGAGGGCAAGTGGGGCGACAATGAGCTGCTCCGTGAGATGGGCCGCGAGCAACAGGTTCTGGAAATTCAGCGTTTGCAACTGTTAAGGCAGATGCGACTCGAGATGGCACAAAAACAGCTCCGACTTGAGAAACGGGGTGGGCTCAATTACCATGCCAACAGCAGCCAGCAGCACCAGACGCCCAATCAAGCGACAGCCCCGACCACTAGTAACAGCCCCGATACACCAACAAAAGGTACTAATGCGATAGCTGCTACCCGAAGTCTCTCGCCAGAACGCAACATTCCAGCTAAAATTGACCAACAAAAGGAAGAGCGTAGCAAAAGTGAATCTCCTACTCTCACGGCGACAAGCCAGAGCACCAAGGCTCTTCAACACCAGCAGCTACAGCAGCAGCTGCAACAACACAAGCTACAGCAACTACAGCAGCAACAGCTGCAGAAACAACAACTGATACAGCAACAGCTTAAACAACAACAACAGCAAAAGGTACTTCAGCTTCAACAGGCATTGGCTCAGGCACAGAAGGTGAAAACTGAGCAGAGAATAGAAGAGAGAGCCCAGGAAGTAGCCAAACAGGCCAAGCTACCAGTAGTGTCAGAATCTACTAAATCTACACAAGAAAAGAAACCAGCTTCTATTGTCGAGATAAATGACGAAACTAAACTTCAGGAAGCGGCTGCGAATACTATCGATAAATCTGAGCTCAATAAAAATTTAAAGCTTGAACTTGAATCTACAGATAGGCTTAACGGACCAACAGAGCCTGCCGCTGACGCGAAGCCTAAGACAAGTAAAGATTCCAAGTCTGACAGCAAACAGCCAGAACTGCCTATTCAACATGCCGATCAGGAAGCAGAAAAGGAAGGAGAAAAACTCGACAATTCTAGTACTGCCAAGCCTACTGAAGAAACTCAGCTACCATCGACTCAGAAAGAAGTTAAGTTCGCCGAAAACCTGGAGGAGGTCAAGACACTGTCTGAAGAAACGAGCGAAGAAGAAGCCTCTAGACCTGTTGCACCATTACCATCAGGGGAAGTTAAAGGAAATGAAATCAGCAAGGAAGAAGATAAAGTCACCGATAAGAAACCTGAAGAACGGCCAACTGAAGAGGCGGACAAAGACAAAAAACCTACGATCGAACCTAGTGATGAACCTGAGAGTGTTGAAGAGAAGCTTATTGAGGCCGTTTCAAAGGTTACTGACGAATCTGAAAAAGTCGAAAATACTGTTACTGAGCCTGAGAAACTAGCAACTGACAACCTTGCAACCAAACCGAGTGCTAATAAACCTGAAAAAGTTGACGCTGAGATTCTCGATGCTGAAAAAGATAGTGGGTCTTCCACAGAGCCTGAAGAGAACGATAAATCTAAATCTGCCCCATCCAACAAAAATCATGATATTACTGAAATTCCTGAAAGTTTCACTGATTCTACTGAGGTAGAGATCTCTGAAAAGCTCAAGCCTCAAGAGCCCGAAAATAATGACAATACTGCAAGCCTGGACAATGAAAAGGAAACGCCCCCCGAAGAGCCCAAGGAAGCAGAGCCTGTTGTTCAAGAAGAATCTCCAAAGGAAGACAGCAGCGACATCAGAAAAGATGAGTCAACAATTTCAGCAGAAGCTACAGACGAAATCTTGGAGACTGAAAAATCTAAAGAAGCCGATAAAGATGTTGATCAAGTCAAACAAATTGAGGCTGAAGAGGACGAGGAGAGGAAGGAAACACTGGTAACTGGATCTTCTGAATCCGGCAAAGAAAAGGAGGAGACTGAGGCTGAGGTGGACTCTGAAAATTCTGCAAACCCTGAAGAATCCGAAAAACCTGGGTCTCCTGAAGAGCCTGGGGAGCCTGAAGAGCTCGAAGCGTCTGAAGAGCAGGAAGCAACGAAAGAAGAAGAAGAGGAGGAGCAAAAGCCTGTTCCTGAACCCCGGGTCACCAGATCTACTGCAAAAACCCTTGATAAAGAAGCTGCTGCCGCAGAAGCTGCTCGCCCTACTGTTCGAACGAGATCTTCATCACGCGTCAGAAACAAAACACCTGAGGTGAAGGAGGAGAAGCAGATCAAAGAAGAGGAGAAGGCAGAGGGTGAAGAAGAAGAGCATTCCGAAGAAGAAGTTCAGCAAGATGAGAAGGTGAAAGAATTGAAGTCGGAGGAAGAGTCTTCTGAACCCGAGGAACCTGAGCCTAAACCCAAGGGAACCAAACGTGCTGCAGTTGAAAAGCGTGAGTCCGCTCGACTTAAAAAGGCCAAGTTGGAGGAATCAGCTGAAAAGACAACAGTAGCTGAACATTCTGCTTCTGAGGAATCCGAGGCTGAAGACGCTGCTGCTTCCGACGAAGACAAGGCGAACGATAAGATCAAGGACGAAGAGAAGGAAGAGGGCAATGATGGTGAAGAGGGAGAGGAGCAAGATCATGATAAAGAGGCCGAAGAGGAGGACGATGAAGAAGCTGAAAACGATGAGAGCCCTGGACCGCCCACCAAGCGCACAAGGTCAATGTCCTCTGCCAAGAAGCGCAAACGCCAGTCCTCGCCTCCACGGTCAACACCCAACCGCCGGTTCTTAACCATGGTTAATCCTCTGCTTTCAAACATTAGCTCAAACAAATCTGCATCATTCTTTTCCAACCCTGTCAACCCCAACGACGCACCCAATTATTACGATCTGATCTACTATCCCACGGATCTCCGCACGATCAAGGCGCAGGTCAAGGACGGCCGCATCAGGGACACTGCCGAGTTGGAGCGTCAGCTACAACGGATGTTTGCCAACGCAGTCATGTATAATGGCTGGGACAGCGACGTGTCCATGTGGACGCGTGAAATGCAGCATGATACAGAAACCTTACTGGCACTTTTCCGGGGCGCTGAGCGCACCAGCGCCGTCAACAGCGAGAAGGGTTCAATGGCTAGTGGTGATGAGGACTCGTCAAAACGACGCAAAAAATGAATGACTTGATATGTTTAATAATAATACCATTGTAATAAAAAAAAAAAGTTCTTTTATTCTTGAATAAAAAAGTGTATGTACATAATTAAAATTTCATTAGAATTTCGTATAAACAAGAGGAGGGAAGGGTTGTTTTATCAAAAAATGGGATTGAGAGGTCGTTGGGCTTATCGTTGTTGTTGTTGCATCAAGGCAGCGTTCTGCTCCTGGAATCTCTGGCCGACACGCTCACTGTGCTTGAGGAACTTCTCGGCGCATCTCATGACACAGGTGTCCTCACGGGTGGTAAGAGTGTTGGAGGTGAAGTCGTTGACGCAGTCAGAAAAGCACTTTTCAACAAGAGACGAGTAAAGCTGAAACAAAAAGAGTTAATACTTGTAACTATGTGAAAAATCACAAAAAAAAAAAAAAAACCAAAAAAAAAAAATTATCCCCCCCGAAATGGAGGCAATATGGGGGCCAAAAGGAACTACAATTTTTCAACTCACATCGACTTTCTCGCT
>Ga0160505_100572_pt1 | contig 20428 bp, 6 predicted proteins | sample DIDeMG_FD_108225 | JGI IMG/M metagenome (GOLD analysis project Ga0160505, IMG submission 108225) | Enriched chicken feces microbial communities from UW Madison campus, WI, USA - DID2874_E49_Stillage MG | ecosystem: Host-associated > Birds > Digestive system > Large intestine > Fecal ... | reverse complement strand
TTTTTTTTTTTTTTTTTTTTTGTCTTTGCAGGCGCCATCTCCAGATAACTGTATTAAAGTGATTATGCAGCCCTAGCGCCATAACAAGGAGCAGAAACTCTGACTTCCATGACAAAAAAAGAATCACACATACTTCTGGCATGATAAAATTATGGCATTATCTTTGACTAAACAACTACGATTCCATTATCCTCATGACTCTACACCCCCACTTACAATAAATACAGCTTGAAGAGACACTCCAGGCATTCTTTTAAAACCATTGACTTGTCATCATCTCGGGGATTAACAATATTAACCCAAATGCTCGAGCTCGATAATTATTATAAGCTAACAATAAAGAACTTTTCGTAATTTGACAGCCTTCTATATCGGCCCACTAAACTAGTTAAGACATGTGTGATGTTGCGTGCATAACTCAGCTCGGACGCTTGTCAGCTTATTTCCTGGCATTTGTATGATGACTGTTCCTTTTTCTTTCCAAAAAAAAAGGTTTACTAAATAAAACAAAGAGAACAATTACTTTGGTTCAAGTTGGGTCTCTAATACTAATTTCTCTTTTTGGCTCTTATTTCTCCCTTGTCCCGACAATTTGGGAAGCTCATGATACTAATTTTCATATCTGGCGGTCTAGCCTTAGCCTCTACTGCCTGCACTAAATAAAAATTTAACGAGCTAGGTTTACTATCCTTGTTTTTAAGTAGTGCTCAAAAAACTTTGCCCAGGATATTCCACAGTTTTTTCAGGTTGGTCTCAGGTTCAATCTCCTTCTCGCGTTTAATTTCCCTATCTCTCGGCCCAGGAAGTAAAACATGTCCATAATAAGGCTGACTGAGTTGTGCACACCAAGTATCAGTTCTCGTTTGAGACCGGCTCCAAGTTTTTATCTGAGGGAATATTTTGATGGAATCTGTAGTCTCAGCATGGCATGTAAGGCAGAGGAAGAAGCCACACCAGCGACTACCATAATCACCCCAAGGCCGTCACCAGGCGATTGTCTTTACGCCAAAGAGGCCTCGGGTTTTCCAATCCAAACCCACAGAATCGATGCGACGGCGAGGGGTTGAGAACGACTGAGTTGATCACACTCCGCAAGAAAAACGGTGAATAAACAAGTATTAGCTGGCATAATGACGGACCACAAAGAACCCCAAACAACCCAGTCAATGGGTTCGGTTTGGTAGAGTAAGACCATGTACTGTACATACGAGAGGAGACTCTTTGAGCGAAAGTAACTGACAACAACTGATACAGGTAGAGCTGTATAAAACTTGGCTCGGGCGATACGAGTGGGGGCGTTGAGAGACTTGGATTTCATTCTGATACAAGGCTCGGGACTTAAAATAAGGGGAAGTAGGTGATTGTATATTCCATGTTGTTTAGTACATTTAGACAAGCAAGGAACAGAAACAGATTTCATAACCATAACCAGGATATCCAATGCTCGATCTGACTTAAAAATTTTCCCCTCAGGCGTCTATATTGTACTAGTGGCATAAATTAAGGGACCTGAGCTGATGTGAGCATTTCATATATCAGTCATTCAAGTCAAGGTCTAAGTTGTAGGCTTAGGACACTAATGCTTGAACTTGCTTGGAAAGTATGTGCGCTACTGGCATGTTTGATCAAGAGTTCGAGGGTTTTGGTATCTCCTTTTCTTAACTAAAAAGGTGCAGCTGGCCCCTAGGCTGACGTTTTCATGTTGCAAGTGTTTGATACTAAATAATCGGTTGCAAATTTAATTAAAACAGCCCTTTGATGATGATTTTTATGTATTGTTTTTTCAAGTCAAGCTTATTTCTTCATCTGATACCCATTAAAGGTCATTTGATGGACGATGAATAGAAGGCATTAAGGCATTCGACGTCATAATAGGAATGTTAACTAAATTTTATTGCGTTTAATTCTAATGAAACCATTAAATATTATGAATGAATATGTGTTCAAGGGTCTAGTGTTGCGAGGCCAAAGTATGATTGCGATAAGAAATCTCACAAAGCCTTGCGAAAGCTGAAAAGGCACCTTGCATATTGCTTCACGAGGTGAATGGAAACTAGACTAGGAACCACCAGATAAATCCCGACAATACTACCCCACCACTCAAAAGAAGCTGTATAGAGGGGAGTACCTCCAACCCTCTGAAATCCGTCATGAGCACATTGTCTCACCATACTTTTAGTAAACTGTTTCAGTTTCACACAGATCATGGCATTCTGGGAAAGTATTTCCAAAAGAGGTCCATCAAAAAGCGAATTCATTATTGCGAGCGTGGTCAGCTGGAAACAGCTGAGCACGTTCTCAAGGAGTGTTTTAGAGCAGCTTGTTAAGGTTTTACTGAGTGTCAATCTCTAGCATCGATCTACTGGGTGTTATGTATCGCAGGTTTCCCTTAACACATGAAGTCATTCATGGAGAATTCAGTGCCATCGGACGCTTGAACATATAACGCGCGCTAACATCGCTACCTTGTCAGTCTCGTAGAGACAAATGTTTTGGAATTCATGTTGTTGATGCTGTTGTTGTTGTTGTTTTTTGTTGTTGGTTTTGTCTTGTTTGTAACTATTTAATCTAAAAATAATAAGCTGACTATCTTTATATTAATGAGCTTTAAAAATTACTATTCTGTAGCTCAATTAGAGGGGTTATGAGAAAAAAAAAAAATGAGATATGCTTTTTACTTTGTTTATCACATCGGAGCTATCAAGCTGTCCATTAAGGTTACAGAAATTCCTTCTGTGAGTTTAATTTTGCAAGCATACCTAATCTTCTTTGCGGCATGCATAGATCCCTAACACATAATTAATATATTACATGCCAGCCGCAATGGAATGCATCGAAGCCCAAGTGGTAGCACATGTGAACGTAAGCCTTATCAATTAGCACTATAAGCTGTATATCATACTTCCGTCTAAATTCCTCTGTCAAGTTAGAGCTCTGAGTTATTAATGTAACAATAAATGAGTCTCATGTCTTGAACTTCTGTTGTTCTAGTAGCTAACGTAAGGCTCTAAACAAACTAGCGTGTATTATCACCTCGAATGCTAACGCATTGTGTTCATGTTCAGTATTGCCTGGGGTCGAGTAGTTAGAATTGTAGCCAGATACTTTGTCAAGTCACGATAGCATACATCGCCCATGAGCCCACACGCAGTGGTTTGTATTACCTCATATTAATCTGGCATGGAATAATTATTACAATGAAATTATCAGTAAATATTTATAAATTACTAGCTTTTCTTAAATATGGAGACAAGTGATGATTACTTTTTTTTGTTTATTTGTGGTGATGTCTTTCAGACTCAATACGCTGATATAACAGATACAACGCCATCTGGTTTTGTTCTGGAGTTCCTGTAATTGTAATCATTCTCTCTGTGCTATTTAGGCCACCAGGAACAGTCTTAGATCCAGATGATTCAGCCTGCTGGTCAACCTCAGACGGTTCATTGACTCTAATAACAGATCCAGAGCTTTGTCTGATTTCGTTAATTTTCGTACCACCCTTACCGATAATAGCACCAACCATTTCATTTGGAATGTAAATATGTTGCGTCAAAGGTTGTCCAGGGGTTGCAGACAAGGCTTGCATCTGAGCTTGTTGCATGCCACCTTGTGTGCTGGAAATATCATCATCAGCAGTGACATTAGGAATCACGTTCGCAGTACTAACAGAGGTATCGGTTGTGGGCGCTGCGGAAAAAACAACAGACCCACCAGCGGCAGCAACATTATCCGGAGCTTGAGTCAAATAGGGATTCAGAGCAGCTAGCGTGCTATTTAGCATCTGTCTCTGGAATGTGTCAGGATGTCCGTACAAGCCAGTGACCACTCTTGGAACATATAGAATCAGAGGGAAGTAGGCTAGGGTTTTCTGGTTTTCCCCATAGATCTCTGCTAAACTTTCAATTGCACTCTTTACCTCTTGCAAGCTACCCCTCACAGACAGTGACCTCTCAGAGGATGAAGGCAACTGTGATCTCGAAAGCTCCAATTTTGCTTTGGTGGTGTTTTCTATAAGTTTGAGTTGGGTCTTTTCTGGTAAATCGAGAGGCGATTTTAATGTGCTGATTACCAGTTGCTCGGGGACTAATAGTCTGATTGAAAGAGGTTTTGTTTCTTGGCGTTTGTCTTCTTCCTCGTTCACAGCGGCGGCAGGGGCGCCACCTTTACTCCGGCCCTTTTTACTTCCTGTACCGACTATAGAAGTAGCGCTTGTAGAAGTGGAGTCTGAACCCGGAAAATGTCTTCCCCAATTGATTTTCGCCGCAAATTCAGCAACTCGGCCTAGAATTTCTGCCAGACTGTGTGGGTCGGCTTTAATAGTAAGAATTCTTTCATTAGCGCCTCTAACCTTTTCACCAATGATAAATGAGTCACTTAGAGCCTTCAAAGGCTCAAGTATGCCCTTTTCGTTAGCCTCGATAGAATCACCGATGGTTGCTGAAATAATTGACCTCAATGAAATAGATGCTTCCTCGGTAGCCTCGGGCTCAGTTTTGACAGGCGCATTATCCTCATCAACATTAGTGTTAACTCTTTTTGATTCAGGTCCTTCGACAGAACCTTCACTAAGACGGCGCTTCGACATTATTTGCAGAATTGAAGTTTTGTTGTTATTAGCCCAAGCGTATGATGTCGCAAAAGTGGTGAAATTTGGGATTTCAAAAATGCTAGACGCGATGGCTCGATGGGTGGGGGGAGAATTTTTGATTTGGATGAAACCCTAACCTTGGATTTATCTCTCTCAAGGTTTTTCTTTCTTTGGAAAAAAGAGCAAGCAGGAAAAGACGAGTTAATGTGATATTAGATAAAGAAGGTTTTGTTTGAAAACAATTGGACTCATTGTTAAAGACCGGACTTTTCAAAATAATCTGTTTCTACAGGTCTAAATTAATTTTAATAAACTTGGAGGGCTGAAAAAGCTTCAATGAAAAAAACCCGAATTACAAAAAGCGTTTTTTTGGGAACTTCCTAACCCAGTGAATCCCTAACCCAGTTGGGAGATAATTATTTTTTTTTTTCTTTCCAAAGAAATTGAAAATTTTGACCCAAAAAGTTTGAGACTCGACAACCCGATCATCACCAGCTCCAGCTGTCATACCTTTACAATGCCAGAAATATTACCTCCGTATTCTATTTCTGAGTTGCCTCAGACGTCAAGCAAGCTTTCTTCTAGAGCTTCTACTTCTTGTAGTTTGTCAAAGCTGTATCTCGGCATTTCGCACAGCTCCTTGGCCATCTACTCGCTAAAGTCTACCCCAAAACTTCTCTGGACCCATGCGATTTCACCTGTCACCGAGGTACTCTCGGTCCTAGCAGTCAATATTCCTGGTGAAGATAAATCACAATTTCTTTATTATTCTACTTTATCAAAGTATGGCACTGGCTCTTTACGTCGCATTCTTATTAAATCCAATCAGCAACAGAACGAAGATCAAGAAGAGGATGTTATCCTTGAAAAGACTGAACCCATTATCGACATTAGAGCTTCTATCGACGGCAAATACATTTATTTGCTTTTCAAAAATGGTGACGTCCAGGGACTTGCTGTCGAAGAGAACGGTGAGGCGAAGATTCAATGGACCTCGAAGAACTCCAACGAATCCTCTGAAGTCATTTTCCACAACCACTTGACCTCAGGTCAAGCCAACCTCCCTGAAGACGGTATTTTGGTTACTGTTTTGAAAGACACTAAATCAAAGAAGTCGGCTTCTTTTTTTGTGCGAATGATCGCCTTAGATGAATCGGAAGGACGGGAACTTATCAACAACACTGTCAAGACCAGCACAAACAATGGAGTTTTCGCTCTTCACCAGGGATCACTTCTTCACTTTGATCCGCACACCTTCTCTCTTTCTACATACACTCTTCCTCATCTCGTGCACTTATCGACAATTCAAGTCCGTCGCAATCAGAAAACTCCCACGGAAAAAGCTAGTGTGCTTCCTGTGGGAACCAACAGAATTCTGTTATCTTATGATAGCACCTTAAAACTCGTCGACACTAAGTACAACACTATTCTTTTCAAGCGCGTTTTAGATAAGCCTATTCAGTTGGCAGCTTTTTCCATCAAGAACTCCCTTGCTATTGGCTTCACTGGTACTGAAATTATCAGCTTACCAGTTGAACCTGGCACTGGTAGTCTTTTAGAGTCTCTCGGTAAGGGTGTTACTGTTCATGATGGTAAATGGGATCTGGTTCATTCTTCATTTGTTTTTGACCAGAATCTCAGTTCTGAAGATTTCATCAAGCAGCAAACCAAAGTGACGGAGCAACAGAAGGCAAAGGTTGCTGACTTCCTCAACACTCTATTCGGCCTATTCAAGAAGGGTTTAACCGAAGCTTACGAGAACTGGGCTATCGCATATCTTAAGAATGAGGAATGGACTGGTAATGCTAAGGAGGTTCCTAAGATTATTGCTTCTTCTGAAGAGAACTTGATTTATGATGCTTCAAACGACCGTGAAGTTGACAGTGGTTTCATCTCTACTCTTGTTGGACAAATTTTTGCCTCCAAAAACACCAATATTGACCAAATCAACCCTGCTGATTTAAAGCTTCCCAATGTGTCTGTAGACAGATTACTGGTGTATCTGTTAACTCATCCTTTATTCCCTACCCCTCAATTCCCTAGTCTGTTGACTGTTCTGTCATCTAATCCTAGATTCTACAGACAAGCCATTGTTACTGCTCCCAGCCTTAGTAGCGATCAGGTGGTGTCGGCCCTTCATGCTGAGGATGATGAAACTTTCAAGGATGCCATCACTCGTCTATCTGATGAGTTTGGCTCTAAAATCATTACCAAGTCCATCAAGTCTGTGTTCAAGAGCTCTGAGCAAGAGGATTCGCATGTTACTATCATTGTCAAACTTGTCGAGCGCATGCAGAGATTAGACATTGGATGGTCTATCATGTCCAATTTCATTGATGCTGGTGGTCTCTTTGCTTGGGACGAACAAGCTGTTACTTCCCTCAAGACCAGAGTCGATCAAGAGATTGAAGATATCCGCACTGGTAGTGATGCTCTTGCTATGTTGGAGGAGGCTCTGAAGCAGGCCAACATTGCTGAGGACAACACTGTTAAAAAGATTGGTATTAACGATACGCTCGAGTCTATTCCCTCTATTGATGAGCAGCCTGTTGCTACTACTCCTTCTAGCAAGAGTAGCAAGACTGAGGCTGGCGACAAGGAGACCAGAAACGGACCTGCTCTTATCTCCGCCCACGAACAGACTGTCAACCGTCTTAGCGCGTTACTTTCTTTCAATGGTACCAACAAGGTTAGTTTGCATAAGAGTGAAAGACTTGAAAACCTGGAAAGATCAGTGCCCCCTTACACTATTGAGAAGCTCATTCTGTAAAAGGAATGGGAAATGTTTATATATCTATTGACTAGCTATACGGTTTTTGTTTTTTTTTTACTTTAATAATACAATATAGATTTTTTGTAAAAACAATGTCTCGCGATAGCTCACCAGATGCGGGCTCATGGCCACGTTCAATACATTTTCCTAGCTAATCAAGTATATATTGCCCTAACCCTTTACTATGTGTTGTTATTGTTTGCCAATTTTTCAGCTATGAAAAACTGAGAAACAAGTCTCAAATTAAGTGTTCAAGCGAATATAAAAGTTAATTTTAGCTATATAATGTATTTCAATTGCTTTATTTCTTTGTTTGCCTGTCTAAAAAGCTCCGTTATTCAGGTGTTCCGTACATTATTAGGCGGTACTTTGGTTCGTGCTGGTATTTACTGTGATGGAATTTATCAGAACCATTGGCCCCAAAAAAAATGAAACCAAAAAAAAATTTTGCAAAAATTTCATCACCGATCTGAAAATACTAGAACTTCTCTCTGCTCGCCCATTCTAGCATCACCACCAACAACAGATATAATGGCTACTGATACTCGGAGTCTACAAGACGAGGAGCTCGACATCGACGTTTCCGATCTCGAACGCAAATATGCTGTCACTCTAGACGAAGGTCTCGAATCCTTCGTTGTGGTAGACGGTGCACCTAAGGCTCCTGAAGCTAAGGTCCCTGTTCTGACCAAGGTTCTCAAGAAGCTCTTTGGCTCTGTGGGCACTATTAAGGAGGATGGTTTTCACATGCCTGTTGAAAACGGCGTCACTAAGGGCTTTCTCTTTATCGAATACGAAAATCCTAAGCAAGCTGCCGAAGCTATCAAAACCTACAATCACAAACGATTAGACGCTAAGCATACACTTCTAGTTAACAGGCTGTCGGATGTTGAGAGATTCGGTAATGACGATACTATTACTGAGGAGTTTGTTCCCCCTGCCAAGACTGAATTCAAGCCCCGTGAGCATCTTAGAAGCTGGTTAACCGATCCTAGTGCTCGCGAGCAGCTTTTCACGCATAGTAACGAAACTATTACCATCAATTGGTTCAAGAAGACTGAGGAACCTAAGGTTGCCGGTAACCTTTACAAGGTTGCTGAAGGCCCGGCTCGCTGGTCTCCTTTCGGTACCTACCTGGCCACCATGTACAACTTTGGTGTCCAACTCAACGGTGGTCCCAGCTTTGACATTCTGGCTCAGTTCTTGCACTACAGTGTTAAGGCGTTCCACTTCTCTCCTAACGAGAAATACCTGGTCACTTTCTCTGACAGCCCTATCGGAAGCGTTAACGAGAATGATCCCGAAAACCCCAAGGTTCCTTTCAGTGAGCAGGACGTTGGCAACCAGGTTGTTGTCTGGGATGTGCTGACCCAGCTTCCTTTACGTTCTTTCCCTCTGCCCACCAACAGCAAGGGTGAGAAGCAGCAAGTCTCCTGGCCAATTCTGAAGTGGTCTGCTGACAGTAAATACTTTGCTCGTGTGACTCCTGGTGAGCAGCTTTCTATCTACGAAGCCCCCTCTATGGGTCTGCTCGACAAGAAGAGCATTAAGATTCCCGGTATTGTTGACTTTGCTTTTGCTCCCACTAGTGTTCAGACTGGCAACAAGGGTGAGCTTGAGCAGATTCTGTGTTACTGGACTCCCGAGATCGGTAACCAGGCTGCCCGTGTTAGCATCATGTCCGTTCCCTCTAAGAAGGTTATTCGTACTAGAAACCTTTTCAACGTTTCTGACTGCAAGTTCCACTGGCAAGATCAGGGCAAGTACCTGTGTGTCAAGGTCGACCGTCACACTCGTACCAAGAAGCAAATTTTCACAAACCTTGAATTTTTCAGAATCACTGAGAAGGATATTCCCGTTGAAGTTATTGAGCTTAAGGACATTGTCATTAACTTTGCCTGGGAACCCAAGGGCGATAGATTCATTGTCGTCTCTAGACCCGATGTTCCTTCTAACGAGAAGCCTGCTCTTAACTCGAATAACCTGTCTTTCTACGCCTTAGAACGCAAAAAGAATATGCAGAGTGGCTGGAAGGTCGTTCAGTCTTTTTCCAAGAAAAGTACAACCTCTATCTACTGGTCGCCCAAGGGTAGATTTGTTGTTACCAGTAACTTTGGTGTTCCTGGTGCCTCTCAAGCTGTCTTTGAATTCTGGGATTTCGAGACGGAGGCCAAGGAAGACAACACCAGCCCTCTTGTTCACATTCTCACTTCAGAGTACTACGGTATTGTTGATCTCGAATGGGATCCTTCTGGAAGATACATTGCCTTGTGGTCTATCAAGAACCAGCCGGGCTACAAGCTTCTCAGATTCAACGGTGATCTTCTGTACGACAAGGGTGTCGACTATTTCCGTGGTCTTACCTGGCGTCCTCGCCCTGCTTCTGTTCTTTCTCCCAAGGAGCGTCGCAATGTTCTCAAGAACCTCAAGGATCTTAGTGCCAGATTTGATGAGGAGGATGCTATGGATGCTGATGCTGCTATCAGAATCCTGGTCACTAAGAGACGTGATGCTCTTGCTTACTGGCGTAAGTGGCGCAAGGAGGTTACTGACAAGCTGCATGCTGCCCACTTCCCTACTGAGGAAGAGATTCTCAAGGAGTTGGAGTCTGGTAGCCAGGTGGTTGAGGAAGTCAGAGAGGAGATTATTGAAGAGACCGAGGAGATCATTAATTAGGGGGATAGCTTGGAGTATGTGTACTAGAGATGTAATATTAAAATAAATGAACCAAAAAGAAACCATTGAACAATGACCCACAGCGCACTGTATAAAAAAAACCTGTGTGTTAATGACTTAATGCGACTTGTTGGAAACCTGAAATTGTGAGACAGTGTTATCATGACTTGAGTTAGTGCCAACGGTTTAAAAAACAAAAAATTAAATTCAAGTATTGGCCGCCAGAATTTTATTATTTTTTAGGATATTTTTCCATTTTGGTCGAAACGAATTATCAAGCATAAAAGCAAAAAAGCTCTCAGTTTCGGGTATTTTTTTTTTTCCTTCTGTTCTCGTCTTCATATAGACACTACTTCTTCTTCCTCCCTTTTAATTATTTTGGTATTAGCTAGTCTCGTCTATCTAATAGCTATTCAAGTGTACCTTTTAAACATTCTGCGACATTTACCGGGGGGGTTTTTTTCGTTTGTTTAGCTAGTTTTCCCCTCAGAAAAAAAACACACTATGGCATCTCTGTTTCGTGGTTCTGAGGGCTCAACGACTGCGGCACCGCAGAGTCACCAGTCTGCTCCTCAGATTGCCTTCCCGGCGCCTACATCGCAGCCGAACGCCAATAGGATTTTTTTTGTCCCGGACTACGTTATTGGAGGGTCGTCTCGACGGCCTCGCCACTCTGTTTCGGTACCTCAGCTCCCAAAATCACAAACCGGATCAACTAAATTGCATAAATCGCCGCTATCAACCCCAAAAGAGTACGCCAGTGAAAACAATGACATAGAGCAAGCGTCGTCATCGTCAAAGCCACAGTTTTCATCGCAGTTTGGAAAGCTCAAGCTCAAGTTACCTTATAATCTCGCGCGGCAACGTCTCAACAAATTCATAAATAAAAACTTCATACCTTCATTCCTCTACGGGTCTGAGCCGTCCTCGTTTTCCTCAACTGAGAACAAACCTTCAGATACCAGCAGTGATAACCACAATTCCAATGATATTATAAATACAGCATCTTCAAGTGGAGTGGCCTCCGAATCATTCGCAGTGAGCCCAGTTCAGCAGGGCTCGGTAGAGATGCAGCACAGTCTTTTTGAAAATAATGGTGCTAGCCAACAGCATATTCCGCATAGTGTACACCCTAGTCAAAGCGCACCAAATCTGAGTTTTTATGCACAGGCTCCACCCTTTCTTAGCATTCCCGCTGAAACAGCGTCTGTCAGTAGTTTGAGAGCGTCGAGATCACGTCAAGGCTCTGTTTCCACTCATATTACCAACAATGATGCTAATTTGTCGACTGCCAACTTATCGATGACGGATGGATATTTGGGAATTCCGAATTCAAGCACAAATGATGTCAGTTCTTTGTATGGTCCCTCCGGTCTGGTCAGACAGCAATCAGTGACTTCGTCGGCATCAGCTTCGTCAAGTTATTATACGCAGCAGTATCAGATGCACCCGCATATGCAACAGCAGCTGCTTCATAAGCGCTCATTTCTCAGTGATTCAGAGTCCATATTTTTTAGCAGCAAAGAATCCAGCACTAGTGCATCTAAATCTGACCAAAAGACAGATTTGGTCAAGTACTTCCCAAGAGAAATTATTGACCAAATTTTTATCATCCTTGATATAAAATCACTCAATGCCTGCGCTCTGGTGAATAAGAATTGGCAATCAATTGCTAATGCAAATGCAGTGTGGCGAGCAAAATATTTTCAACAGCCCTATTGGAATACTATCAGCGGATACTTACCAGAGGAGACCAAAGAACATATCCATAAAACCAAGAAAGTCCCGCCCTTGACATGGAAATATGTTTACCAGACCCGGGCCAAACTCGAAGAACGCTGGAGAAATGGAGATGTTGAGCCAAAGGCTTTGAAAGGACACACCGATAGTGTCTACTGTGTCCACTTTAACGACAACATAATTGTGACAGGCTCGCGCGACCAGACCATAAAAATATGGAACGCAAAGTCTGGGGCATTGATCCGTACGCTTGGTGGTGACAATCACGGCCAAGATCAACACCCAGATAACGATGAAGAAGACGAAAATATTGATATTGAGCAACATGAGACTGTTGCTGTTGATAGCCAGCCCTTGTTTGGTTCCACGACTGCCTTTTCTACACCGAGCACGGCAAGCGCTGAAATCACGACCAGTTCAAGTAGCAGCTCCGACACTTCAGATAACAGCGACTTAATAAGACACCAGAAATCGGTTTTGTGTTTGTACTTTGATGATGAACTGATGGTCTCGGGATCAAGCGACTCCTCGATAATTCTCTGGAAGCTGCCAGAGTTTGTCGCCTTCAAAAAGATTCAGGAACATGACAGCGGCATTCTTGATGTCACCCTTGACGAACGATACATTTGCTCCTGCTCAAGAGACAGTTCGATTTGCGTTTGGTATCGACCAAAACCTGCACCTGGCAGTAATAGGTTTGATGAAACTACTAAAGTTGAACTAAAAGTAAGACTAAGGGGCCACCGAAGCCCCGTCAATTCAATCCACTTGCGTGGAGACAACATTTTCAGCGCGGGGGGAGACGGAATTGTCAGAATGTGGAGCATTGAGCAGGCCGTGTGCTTGCGCGAGTTCTCGGGCCACAAGCGCGGGCTCGCCTGCATCCAAGTCTCGGCGGACGGCAAGACCCTCGTGAGCGGCAGCAACGACAAACAAATTCGCGTGTGGGAGATTGAAACAGGCAAGTGCGTCCGCATCCTCGAGGGCCACACGGCCCTGGTGCGATCGCTCGACATTTGCTCCGGCAAAATCATCTCGGGGAGCTACGACCAGACCCTCAAGCTCTGGGACCTGGATACGGGCGCTTTGATTCACGATATGGACAAATACTTTGGGTCCTGGATTTTCAGTGCCAAGGCCAATTGTAAAAGAATTGTGTGCACTTCCTTTGGTATCAAGCCAATTATCCTTGACTTTGGCACCGGGCTAGATGAGCGCTGTTTAGACTTTATTTCAGCCTGAGAGAAACAATTAACAAGAAGAATGCATGTTGCAGCCAAGCATTTACAACAACAATTACGAATACCACATATTTCAGCTACAAGAGAATGATGATTTAACGAGTTATGTCATGTATTGCATTTATATATCCTAAAGTGTAATACTAAAATTAATAATAATAATAAAAAAAGTTATGTAGATGCTGAAGACCAGATCTTTTCTTTCCCCGTCTACTTAGGGGCAGCTGCGCCAGTGAAGGCCTCTCGTTTAAATGACTTGTATCTCGTTTCGGAGATGCCCTTGATGATCAATTGGACAAGGTAGGCGAGCGATCCAATGGCTCTAAACGCTGATAGCGCGGCAACAGACCACAGAATAATCTTGAGGTAAATATTGTCATTGGTTGAGCCGTTGCCAAACACCTGGGTCATGATGAGCACGAGAAGCATATTGCCAATCATCCATACCAGCACAACTCTGGTTCTAACTTCTCTATAGTAATCTTCCACAACGGTTGCCTGGTTAGGTGGCGCCGGCATTTCGGGCACACGTTCTCTCAAAGATGTCAAAGCTTCCTCGTAGCCAGTGTCAATGTCAAATTGCTCGGATGGCATAATGACTTCAACAACATCCTTACCAACCTCCGTGTTGACAACTGCTGAGCCAAGATCCATCTTCTGGTCATTATCACCCTTGGTACCCCAGGTAACGTCATGCGTGTTGCAGAAAGCATAAATCTGAAGCGTGCACACATACGCCGGAACCATAACAAAGTATTGTAGGGATGAGGTTACAATGTGCCATGGGTCAAGATACAGCAGCGACATAAGTGCATAGATACCATAGGTAGAGGCCATAGACACAACAATATTGGTAAAGACATTGTTACCGAGAGAAGCCTGTCCATCGTATTGATCATTAACAATTTTCACAACAAAGTAGATACCACAGCCTGTGGCGTAGGCACCCACAAGACCCAGTAGCACAATACTTCCTATAAACATATGCTTGGAGCCCTGAGGACGGTTACCAAGTGAGAGAATAAACTGGGCCGAGATTGTACAAATGGCCAAGTACTTGAAGATGAGAAACAGGTAAAATCCGCCTTTACCAGGAATGACACCATTGTTGTCCACGGCAAGGGATCCGGCAACAAAGTAAAATGCAAGATAAAAGTTGGCAAGCGAGAAAAAGGTAAAGATGAGAGAAATAAACTGGTAAAAAAATTCAATGTGCAGCAGCAGCTTTCGGAAGAAAGAATGGTCGGTACCCCAAATCTGGGTGAAATGGGTTTGTGCGTAGACAGCGGCAAACAGAGCACCATTGAGCCAACGACGACGCTGACTGATAAACTCTGCCACATCGTCCGGCACATCGGTTTCACCCGTGGCAGCCTTAACGTACTTCAGCAACCACTTCTCACCCTTCTTGGCTACCAGTTCCCAACATAAGATACGATCCTCTGCAAGGTACATGTTGGATGTGAACACATCGGACTCGGCACCATGCAAAAACTCACCCTTAAAGTATGAGTCAAGGGGACCCTTACCATCGGGGCCGTTTTTCAAGGCAATGTATCTATAGGCTGATAACGCACCAGGTAAGACAGAAATGTAACCAAACACGGACTCCAAAGGTTTATCAAGAATGTTTGACATTTTGTATTCAAAATTTTGTGCAGCAACAAGAGGATTTAAAAGCTGGATGCCACCTTTACCGGTCATGGCCTTGATTTCACCACAAGCACCACCGATGTTGGAGTCTGAATCAAAGGTTTTCCACAGATGATAGAGAGAGGTGGAGCCAGGCTTGGTGCCAACATCCAACAGGATACAGACGTTGGGGTTTAAGTTCGGACAGAAACCGTTGAACAGCCATCTGTGAGAGTTGATCTTCTTTGCGTTCTTTTCTTTAAGACAGAACATAATCTGAACAGGTACCATACCCTTCTCGGCACCTTGAAACTTAAGATCTTCATCAAGCGACACCTGAGTAGTGTACTCGAAAATATGCGCCTTAACTTCCTTGCCATTGACATAATTTTTGGCAATACCCTCTTGGAAGACACCCATTGCCGCGAGAGCATTAAGAACACCCGGATGGACTTTGGTTCTGCCATCTGCAACAATGCAGACAACAATTTTCTTCCATCCATCTTTACCCCAAACTCTGCTTCGATTACGTGAACAAAGATGTGCGACATTTTTCATGACTGCGTGCATGGTACGAGTAAAAGCGAGTTCGTCCTCATTGTACATGGTAATACAAATACACAGTTGAATTTCACGCTCGTAGATAGCTGGTCTCAGTGTAAATCCATTCGACACAAAGTCGTTAGGATCAGTGGTGGCAGCTGTGTAACGCATGTAAACAAACTCATCATGGTCTCTTCGAGGAAGGAATGAGTAAAGTTTGGTAGGCACAGGACAGTCAAGGACAAGGTTTCCCTTGACAAGTTTGACTTGTTTTCTGCTCATTGACTTGTTACGACGGGGCTGTGCTTTTGTGGGGGCCTGGTAGGCGTTTGTGCTGATAGTATCATTGGATGACACAGGATAAAGTAGCTCGGATGTATCTTCTTTTTCATCATGGCCATATTCATCGTCTGGGGCATAGCTAAACTCGTCATCATCATCAAACTCCTGAGAATTGAATTCAGTTGCACTGGAGTCAGTTGACAGTGTGTTCTTGTGGTGGACTTGAGAGTTTTCAAACTCATCTATTCTATGAGCCGGCACCGCCGGAGTCGAGCTTAGCGACGATAGCGGAGGGCCCATAGGAATTACATGGTGGTTGAGGTCGTCGTCCTCATCATCATCAATGGTTATTGGAGTATTGTCATTGTCGCGAACGGGTGACTCCAGTCGGGTCCATTCAGACCGGACCTGCGGTAATGGCCTGGCGGGCGAAGCAAATCTTTGAGGCGAGCCAGGTAGATTACCATGAATAGAGTTTCTTGACGGCGATGCTGGCAGCGATGGAGTAGGTGTAGTATTTCCTCCATTGTAAGAGGAGGTGAACTCGTCTGGGATTTAACGTTAGATGATATAAACAAGAGAGCATTAGAATGTTTATTTCTTCTTACCTAGATGGAATGGCTGTCTTGTTGGCGAGAACGCGACAGGCGAAGGCTGAGGCAGCGCATGGGGAGGAAGATTGGGAAGATCCCTAGGTCTTTTGTTCTGATCTTGATCATCCATGATGAAGGGTAGTTACGTAGATGACAGAGAATATAGCTAGACGATAAAAGAATGTAGATGAAGAAAGAAAGAAAAAAATCAAAAAAAAATAGAGAAAAAAAGAAGAGGAACAGAAGTGATTTAAAAGGTTTTTTTTTTTTTTTCTTTGACTACGTTGATATCAATTTGCTTAACAAAATAAATAAACAAGGTATTTAGAACCCGCCCAAAAACACAACCAACACACCCACTTTCTGCACCTCGACTTTCTATAATTGGGCTTAATTGACATATAAAAAAGTCGTCATTTTTCGCTATATCTAGCTTTGTTTTGAGATATCAGCTTATATTTGTGCATATCGAATGGCTGATTTCCTGTCAGAAACCGGCTGGAAAATGGGTTTTATGTGTACCGTTTGTTTATTTTTCATGATTTGCGCGGGACCAGAATAGGCAAAACAACAACAAACCAGCCAGCCATTTTAATTTAGACAGAAGCGTTAAAGTTTGTAATATAGGATTTAGGCTTTGATACATAGAGTTGAAATTATTTTAAACTCTGAATCAAGTTTTAATAAATAAAAACCAAGTCTTATCAGCGGTTTATACATTGCTTATTTACCATTTTTAATCAAACAAGAGTCAAAAGCTCCATGGCTTGTGTACATAGCAGACAACTACTTGAACCTCGAGTCTCAGATCCAATTTTGAGCTTGACAATTCTGATTTCTGTTATTATTATATTCTTGCTATTCAGTATAGCTCTCTGTAATGTAAGTCCCGTTATTTCATACGTATACTGTCACTGGTTGTTTCTAAATCGTATGCCCTGGTTGGCTCTGGATTAGTGATTCTCACGAAAGTGTTTATGTTTTTGCATTTTCCGATCTACATATAACGCCATGAATGCTAAATCAGAAATTTTCAATGCTTTCATCTACTCCAACTACTTTTTGGTTTATTGGGTTTAGGATTTACAGCTGGTCTAAATGAGCTGAAAGACTCGTGGCATCTTATATTGACATATTTTGTTTTCCCATTTGAGAGGGCAAATTCGGGATCTCTAAAATTGAGGCAAAAACAAATGTCTAGATGATTTGATACACAGATTGGGAACTGTAACCTTGGGATGTACAATTTTGTGCAGTGTATATGGTGATCAGATTATCCGCGTTTTGTTCTCTATTGTTTTTAAAAACAATGTCGTTTGATGTTTCAAATCTAACGGCTACCGTCTGGTATATTGGGAGATATGTTGGAACTCAAATGCAGCTTGTAAAAATTACATTCCATCTTCTTCCACATGGACTAGATTGAGCCCGGATCTGAAATAGCTATCAAAGGCTTAGCATAATTTAAACTCAACTTTCCTGTTAAACTTTGTTCCTGAAAAAAAAAAAGAATCCAGTGGTAAGGCATTAATCATCTACACACAGAATACAGCTGGCAAATTACTGGTAGCTCCCGAGAAATGAGATCTAGACGTTTCGACCTTGGGCAAAATACGGGTGTCCATTGTGGTAGCAATCGTTAGGTGTCTGTTCAGCCAGCTGCCTATTGATATCAATTTCAATTGTCTTTACATGCCTTATGTTTATAACCTATTTTTTTCAAATCAAAATAAAAAATAAAAAAAACATTTTTGATTAAACATTTAGATTTATAAGTATGATGAGAAGTGTGCTTGAACGTTTTTTGCTTGAATTCAAGTCTCCTGTTTTTGCATGCAACTAATGACTTCTGCTTAGGCAAGAAATAAAGCAAAATCTACATTTGTCTTCAAAACGTATAGACTAGCATAGTCGCTGTATTTTCATGAAAAGCTATGCTTTGAAAAGACAATCAATCATAGTGTTATTATGCCCATGTTTATATAAAACTAAGACACTTGAAATACGGCTCTAGGGTTTTGAAATTACCAAGACAATGCCTGAGAATCCCATTTATCGCACCAATTCTTTTTCGGGATAATTGCATATTGAAATATCGACGCTTAACCCCGAGAAGAAAGCTTTAAAGTGTGAAAACCTGATTACTTCTCTATTTCGGCACTCTATCACTCTAGTTGGGTTAAATCCAAGGTTTTCTGTTTTTGATGTTTCCAATAAATGCAATACAGCAGTAGCGGAATAAGGATTTCAGATATCAAGGGTCTTAATTTTATATTGCATGCGCTAAGAGATTTTTAATTCAAGTTGTTTGCACTTCGAAATGTTTTGGAGGTTGCACATTGTGATACTCGAGGTCTGTTTTATTTTCCATGAGTTTTGTGTTTGTATTTTAGCACTCATAGCTTTAAAATCAACAAGATTGCATGCTTGGAAATTGGTTGGAAATATGACATTCAATGTCTTTTTTTTTTTTTTGACGAAATAAAGAATATTCCTTTCTAGTGCATCTTTGGTGTGTGTTGGTAAACGCGCTTGACATAAAAGAGCAAAAAGCAACCCAAATAGTCTCGCCAGTATACAAACCACAACCAAACTGTATACAGAATAATAATGGACATAAAGAGGTATAGCAGAAAATGATTCTAGGGCATATGAGAATAAAGGTAAATCCAACAAGTTTGTTTTAAAAGGTTTTTGGTCCTTTCTTCGTTTTCCTTTTGTTCCACTTTACAAAAAGATTGGTCGCAACAGGGCCCGATTTCGCATAAAGGTACGGGGGAGTTTTTTGTTTTCCAATTGCTATTGGAGCTACTTGCCCCTCTTCGTGGTCCATAAAGTTGGCAAAATGGAAGCATCATTTGACTGCTACGACACTTTCGTATAAAGGAAAATAAAAGACCATGTCAGGGTCAGGCCTGAATTATCAATACACGAAATTTTTGGAGTAGTTGGATACATGGAAGAGACCCAATGCCTACCTCAGCGATAGACCAAAAGAAAAACGTGTACCTGAAGATAAACTTTCTCTCTTTCTCTGTCTAATGGGTCATTTAAAGTTTATTGATATTTAGTTGTCACAAGTTGAGCTATAGATGTATTAGCATACTGGCATGATGAACTTATTAAATGCAGTATCAATCAACTTGAGTGGGGAATAAAGCCAAAAACATGGTATGTAATAAGTTTGTAGCTCTCTATGAGACATATCCTGCGGTAAGAATGCAAATCGTTTTTTGTTTGTTCTTGGTCGCCTCCCATGTTGATGACTACATCAAAAGGTTAAAGCTCGCTTGACAAGTCGTCAATTATACGCGTAAAAAAATATTTAAAAAAAAGGAACTGATGAAAAATCATTTGAGTATTTCTAGTGCCATCAAGTATTATTTATGTTATTTTCCAACACTGTTAAAAGCGGAACTTGAGTGAACCCGTAGCATTATATTTGAATCGAGCTCAAAAGCAAGACCGGGTTTGGGCCCATGCGCAAATGGCTAAAAGAAAAAGGGCTGTGATAGGTAAATAGGAAACGTACTTTCTACTATGTGTGTGTCAAAAACAGGTTGTCAACAATGGTTTCTATCCTCAGGGTGATAGGTTTTTTTTTTTTTTTTGCCTGGTTATTTCCAGAGAGGGTCCATCAAGTATATATTTTCTTCATTCGAAAACTTGTGCTTTTGTTTTGTTTGACAAGGAAATGTTTCAGGCTTCCTATTAATAGCACTACATGGTGCCCATCATTGATTGGGGGTACGGCAAGAGTTAAGCACTAGCTGCCTGGGAAGCAAAATTAATACTTTTAAAAGAGTGACTTCTACCAGCATTGTTTGACACAAATATTGCAGATCACCGCGCGCACGCGCATGGGAGCAAAAGCGTAAAATCCCATACAATATTTAATTTTTTTTTTTTTTCAAAAAGTTTTTTCTACCCAGGAGTTGAATAATGTATCAAGAAATGCAGTATGTCAGTTTTAGGCGTTTGTTTTCATGTCTAGATCCAACCTACATTAAAATTAACTAAAAGTTTTTGCAAGTCTAATTCCAAATTCTAAGCTAGCCAAGTTATTTTTGGTTTCGCTATTCTCGGAGGCTGGGGAAGATGGTGGTGGGCATTTCATCTCTACACGCTGATTGGGTAATTAGCGTTAAATTATACTGATAGCTGGTAGTTTTCAAGAGGCTCTATATCATTATTATCATTAGTATACATCGTCCTCAACTCTGTCCAGCGCTGTTCTATATACAGTCACAATTTATAGATTTAGTTTCCAAAAAAAAAAAAAAAAAACCGGCAAAAATAAATTTCTTTTTTTTATTTTTTTTTTTTAATGGAAAAAAAATAATTAAATTTTTTTATT
>Ga0160505_100571_pt1 | contig 20459 bp, 10 predicted proteins | sample DIDeMG_FD_108225 | JGI IMG/M metagenome (GOLD analysis project Ga0160505, IMG submission 108225) | Enriched chicken feces microbial communities from UW Madison campus, WI, USA - DID2874_E49_Stillage MG | ecosystem: Host-associated > Birds > Digestive system > Large intestine > Fecal ... | reverse complement strand
CTTTTTATTTGTCTTTATTTATGACTTGCTATATATTATCAGTTAGACTTCTTACTTCAAAAAAAAAAAAAAAAATAAAAACAATTAAATTTATATTTTTATTTTTTTATATTTGTGATAATTTTTAATATAATTAAAATTATATGAAAAGTAAAGAAATAGAAATATAAATTTATCATTTTTTATTTTTTTTTTTTTTTTTGACGTGGGAAGTCTAACTGATAATATATAGCAAGTCATAAATAAAGACAAATAAAAAGCTTGGCTACTGTAGGGTACTAGCTCAACAAGTTTGAATATACCGATGTTTGATTTTCTTTTTTTTCTTCAAAGACCACACCAACATCAGTATCCTACTCCAACTACTCGACTGGTTACCTTTAAGACTTTGAGTAAAGCATGTAAACTGTCTTCTGGTTTGAAAATCAAACGCAACACTGTGATTTTATGTTCTTAAAGAAGGGAGTTTCTGGTAGGTATGTGTCTGGTTTTGTCATGTGGCTTTTCACCGTTAATTAACTTTCTATTAACTAGCGTTACGTACGGCTTCATTGTTACAAGTTTTGCACCGTCGGTCCTTTTGAAGCCTGTAGTGCAAGAGTAATTAATATAAAAATTAAAAAAAAATGATATTTCGCCCCCTTGGAAAGGTCTTTGAAGCCATCGTCTAAAACCTTATTATCCGAAACAGAAGTGTTTCCATTCAGACCGGCTTAAAGTCATTTGAATTTAACTTCTCAGCTTTGGGTCCGACCGGCTAATTCCGAATTATAATTTGATGCCGATAATTTATAATTCTATAAAATTCTTCAAGTGCAGGACTCCCTAACTTCAAGCTTTTATTTATTTATTTTTGTTTGTTTTTACTTATTTATTTATTTCATTTTTTGATTTGTTTTTGATTTGTTAAACGCTTTGTACTAGAGATCATTGTTACCTATCCGTTTATTGTCCTAGTTTATTGCAAGTCTCAAGTGATCGTATTCCTTCTCAATGTTTTAAAAGTCTACAGCGTCTGCCTTAATACTGCACACTTTTCAAAAATATATAAAGGGTATATGTTTACCGCTCACTTACTATTTGGACGCGCTCAAATGATATATTAACAGAAGTTTCTGCATTTTGTTGTATAATTTAGTTTGTAAACATTTGATCTAAGGGCAATAAACTGATCACCTATCTATCTGGAATTTTAGAAACTATAACAGTAATAAATGTGGTATCTTGATTGCAACTTCCAACTCTATCTAACTTTTGATGTTGTTTCAAAATTGATAAAACTCACGAAACGGATCTTTATATCAGGGTTGTGATGAGAAATATTAAAATTTAAAAGATAACGTGTTAAAAATTTAAGCTTATGATATGTTTTCCAGTGTGATGGTACTGTAAACTTTTTGTAGTTTCTAATTTCCATTTGTTGATATATGCTCATTAAAACTATTATCTCTAGACCAAAGCATATGTCATATCTTTGGGAACAAAATACAAAGTGAATAAAATGTATATACATACATTTGAGCAGTATTGTCTAGAATATGACTTTGACAGCTAAAAATTAAAGGTCCAAAATATTTTGTGATATTATATAATGGTGTCTTAATTTACTGGGTTTGAAATCCTTTGGAAATTCGACTTAGCCGGTCAAAATACAAGTTCTTTATCTTTACTAAAGATTTTGATGTATATAGCTTCAGATGCATCGAAATTTACGATTGCTTTCCAGTAGTCGTCTAGCATTACCTGGATTTATGATGTCAGATGTGAATTTCCTCAGTATATAAAACGATAGCGAAAGGTCCTTATTTATATAATCCATTCTTTTTTTCTCTAAAAACAACTGAAGTGGAAAAAGAGTAATTTATTTTAATTTCAAAAGCCTATATTGGTGATTGCAAGCATGGCAATGAGGTTCTCAAAAAATGAATTCACTATTCATATACAGTCATATCAAACACAATGGCAATTGTACAAAAAGACCCTTTTCACCCCCACTTTTCTATAAGCAAAAGAGATCATTTTCGGTAATCACAGCAGCCATTGGAATCATGCACAACTTTTTATATAAGAATATATAGGGCTCAAAATATTGATCAAATTTTATACAGCCTTTCTAATATTTGAGCAAAAAAATTCCATATGCTATATTAATTTCCAGGTTTTTTTCTTTAAGATCTAAAAAGAAACACTAAAAGTAACACACGAATAATATTCAGATGTATTGAATTTTAAAGACAAGAGTCTATCATAAATAAATGTCAAAATGTTTTATATTTCGTGAAATAGAAGAAAACAAAAGTTAATCATAAAATCTAGAAAACACATCAAATTCTTTTTATAAGCTGTTTTTGGTTCCAACCCCTCTCATGTTAAATTGTCAAGAATAATCTAGAATATGTGGCGGTATAGTAGGCCAATAATGAAGATCAAAAAACAGTATAACTCCAACAATTCCACTTATATGAGACTATTTTCATCCTTAAAAATGAGGTGTAGTAATAGACCTAAAAGCTTATAAAGAAAAAAAGCCATTTGAGAGAAACCCTTTAAAATGTATAAACACAAAAGCATGATCAAGTGTAAAATTAAAGTCGGGACACAGTCCAAAAATACATGAAACAAGGGCAACACCAATATAGATCATTGATCTTTATTAGCAATGATAACCCGCATAATAGCAAAGTTGCTTTCTTTTTGGTTGTCTAAGTTTGACGAAGTAATGCGCTTCTGGGCGTCAATTTATCAAATATTAAGGAATCTGTATTTCTATGTCCCTTTTTGTATAGAATTAATGTTGTTTTCTTTGTAACTATAACCGGCTGATTGCAGGAATGAGAGAAAATGAACTTTTGAGAACTAGGGATGTTATGGAGAAGATTTTTGTGCTTTTTTTGAGTTGGAACTAAAGCGATAAAAATTTCCGTTGGCTTTTCTCAACTTTTTTTTACTGTTTGATTCTAGCTTAGCAGTCGATCTCATCATAAAAATGCTGTAAATCATAAAAGGCTTTGTGGATTTTCATGAATTGTCATGTTGATAAATAAGAAAACATTGTTTATAGCTCTAGGATTAGGTGGCTTTGATGCTTTTAAAATAAAATTACGTTAACTAGGATGGAAAAATAACATCCAAAAGACACTAAAATCTAAACCCATAGACCAACGAGTTTTCTACGCTTTATGTTGTGGCATTCTATCAAAAAGGGCAGTTAGGCGCTTTTCAAAAAAACTTGCACTTTACAGAAAAGTCCATTTAGGTCATGAAAATAAAGTTAGTCATATAATATTATTAAGAGAGAGAGATAGAGAGCTAACTAAGCAGCAATGATATTTATAGCATTCTTTGAAATTGATTGATGTCTACTATATGGTGTCATTTTTTCTATTTACATCGAGTATTAGCTAACTTGATATTTGAAGTTGGTCGTGTCTAATTATCTCGGATAATACTGTACCAGCTTGATAAAAGCAGTCGTACGGGATAATATGACTTTTCATCAATCAAAGAATATTTTCATCCGTACAGTCAGTGATTAGAAGATGAACTTGTTTGAAAGAAATTCATTTTTTCAGGCCGCTGGTTGTGAAGTAAAAATAAAAAGGTCAGGATCAATTATTCGAGTTCTTGCCAATAACAATTGTTTCCATTAAAGACAAGACAAGATTTTGGAATTTTACTACAATTCTTTTAGAATAGGCTGTAGAAACTCCAAAGCTGATAATACATTGATGTTGTCTTCTCTGGCATTGAATGATTCAATTTATTCATTTTAATGAATTTGTTATCAAGTTGTAGTACTTTAAATGTCTGAAATAATGTGACTTGAGACCTTTAATGGCTGTAACCAATGCTACTGGACATAATTTCTTTCTGATATATTATACACTCTATAACGAGGGATTTTTAAATTGGAAGGGATAATATTGGATATAGATATATAGACCAGCTATTAAGAAGATTGCTAATGACTACCAGCACACAATATTAAATATCATAAGTCAGTTGTAGACTTTTAATCTATAGGGGGCTCTTAATTGTATGCTTAATAATTGATGGCAATAAGTATCTTTGGAAGTACTTCATGAATATTATTTGACAATTGGATTGAGATCACACAATTAGTCAGCTTAGGGTGTTTGGTTCCCAGGCTATTGATGATAGGAAACAGCAATCGGAAATAGAGGTCTAAACAGATAACTTAATAAAGTAATACTAGGTCTCAAAGACTAGGTAGTGTGAATCTTCCACACGTGTTGGATGGGATATAAGATGGATGAGACGTACACTAACTCTTCTATAAGGGTTCCACAGTTAACCTCAAATAACACATTATGCTAAAACAGAATTCTAATTAGATTAAAGAAGACCAAGACATTGAATGTCATTGATTGTGAGGGATTGATATGATGAAATCAGGAAATACTAACCCCCAATTCATTGATCTGTGAGATTATAAATCAAATCTCAATCATACGGGTTTCAAGTCCTTTTTTGAAAGGATTTACTATATCTTGGAATGGTCTTTATACTTAATACCCTGATATCAAGCGTTTAGTGCTTAAGATTCAGATATATCATAAAGAATGTTTCATGGAAATATCTCTGGGGTCAAGATCGTGTTTTATTACAGAACTATATAGTAATATTCTTAACATTCCAACAATAATGTTGCAACTCTTGGTAGTACTAAATTTTGATTTCGCGATCGAAAAAGTATCGGGATAGTCAATATATATATCTTCTAAATATACACAGATATAATAAGCGTTATCTGCGTGTAGAGTTTATACACCCAAGTTGCTAAATTGACCTTCTAAATTAATAAAAACTATCATAATGTTACTAAAATCCCTTTCCTGGATTCTAATAGCTCAGTCAAATCATCAATGTTATAGTATAAAATAAGACCTGGTAAAAAGTTTATAAATGTAGGTTGAATTGACAGTATTTATATGATCCTCATTTTCAGCCACATGAAAATAAACTCATTTAGTTTACTAAATCATAACTTTAAGAATTGAAAGGCTTTGACGCAGTTTTGTGTCGCTGCGTCCTTGGGTGGAATTTTTGCGATACTATACATTTAACCGCAGATTATGACAAGTAACATTACTGAAAAAAGAGTTCCCGGTGGAGACCATCTAAATCAAGTTAATGAAAAAACAGAATTTCTATCTACCTACCCTCTGGTCTAAGAGTTAATACTTTTTTTGTTGAAAATGATATTGATAATTCTTTTGTTTTTAATGAAAACATAATATCTCTCAAAACAATTTGACTTCAGAGGTTAACCCGCCAGTTCACCAAGCTCCTCAATTTTTTGTTGTTTTAGAAACAGATATAAATATATGCACATTTGAATATTGCGTCGATTTATCTTTGCATTCAGCTTGGCAGTAAAACAATACAATTTTTTTGAGCCGTATTGCTAGATTTTTTATGTTACGTTGTTTATATAAAATCAAGTACATTTAGATCTTGCTATAATAGTTATATAAAAGGGGTTACTTCAGTATTGTCAAATATATATATATATGCATCTACATTCATAGACCTTTCAGTGGAAGTATGATTTTCTATCCTAGGAAATAAAGATAATTATAATTGAGTCTTTATTTTTAATAAAACAAAAAAATAAGATGTCACCATGGATGCCCTAGGCATTTCGACATTCTGACATTAAATTTTGGCTAAATCGATAGTAGTAATATCTTGTTTATTTACGTGTCTATTTAATTATATACTGAGAAGACACCAGAGTTATATGGGGCAACTTGTAGTGTGCTAGTACTCGTAGGTACAGAAATTCGGGAAGGGAACCCGAAATTCTCCTATGAGCCGCAGAGCCTTCTCCCTATAAGCTGGCTGGCTAAAGAAATAGATGAAAAATAATTATTATCTTACTACCGAGAAGTTACGTAACAAAATTAAATAATAAAAAAATAAAAAATAAAAAAAGATACTCTAATAGGTCATGGAGCCCTAACACTTATCTAAATTAAACAATGAGGCAATACTCTTAGCATAAGGGGATTTGGCATTCAATGGCGCCCAATCCTCATAGGAAGCTCCACGTGCTGAGGGAAATCCAACATACGGCACGCAACATCTGGTAGCTCACTACCATAGATTGGCACGCAGAAAAGTATTAATAGGCTTCCAAAATCAAGCAAATCATCACTAAAAAAAAGATGCAGTAAGAAGTCCAAGAACTTGGTTACCAAGACCCTTGATGCCAAAAACTTGAAAATCAGTTATGGAAAAACTTATCTCAGGCTGACTTACAATATAGAGCCTAAACTCTTAAAATATGGTCTGTTATTTCCAGGTGGCCGCCTTCATACTAGGGACTTCTATCAAAAATGAACCTTTCCCGAAAACAACACTGAAGAGCGATCGATACAGATAGAGCCGTATGAAACTTTGCATGGAGCGACACGAAGGATACGGTAAGAAACCTACACCTTGCTATGGCACCATACTCGGAGCTTGGGATAAGGAGCAAGTAGGTGATTTTATAATTCAAATTGTTTAATACCTTTATAATAATAAGCAAGAGTATGGAAATATTCATGGAGAATTCGGCACCATGGAACACTTGAACTTATAGCGTGCACTGACACTGCTACCTTGCCAGTCTCATAGAGACAAATGTTTTTAAGTCCATATCTTTTTTTAAGTCATTTTGTTGTATAATTTTGTAACTATTTGATATAAAGACAATAAATTGATTATCTATCTAGTAAGCAAAAATCAAACCAGATTTCATTTCATTCAAGAGCGCCATTACCTGTACAAAGCTAAAACAGACTACTTGAACTATTTGGGACTATTTAATATAAAGACAATAAACTGATTTTCTATCCATTTATTCGCAGGATGGCAATGTGCGCATGAAAGCTTTTAGTGGTTTGGGGTGTTATGGTAATGGTTTGGTTATTAATCTGTTTTTTCTTTCTTTTTTTTTTTACTTATTCCTTACTATACTACTCCTATGTAGTAGAATAAGTGCATTAAAGGGGGTTCCCAGTTTTTTTCTTTTTCTTTGTTGCATTTTGGTCATTAATGGTTTATCATTTCAAATGGAATTCTAATTCACATGATGCAAAAAGATGTCTTTGGTATTTAGGACTTTTATCTTACATTATCTAACTTAGTCAAGCAACTATATTAAGTCACACGCTGCCCCTAAGAAAAAGTATGAAATTTTTCAAAACAACAATTTTTATATTCAAATAGGAGCAGCATGATCTCACATAAAACAATCAGATATTGATTTTTCTAATGAAATGTTTACTTATATGATAACTGAATAGTGTATAAATAATGGAAATATATGTTTTTTTTAACTTAATAGCTTTCATAATACCCCTTGACCTCTAAAACGGCATCAACGCAGTGTCCCACAGATCTCACCAAGGGATCAAAACAATCATCGCCTAACTTCTCCCATGTCTCCTCAATTGCCTTATAAAATGATTCTTTTAATTTCTTTTTATTATCATCAAAAGCCAAGATCTGGATATAGCATATAGATACGCTTTTAAAGTTTACCCCAAGCATTCTCAGTAGGGTTCAAATCGGGTGAGTATGGGGACCAGTCAACAAGAGGAATGTCATTCTCATAAAATCAGTTTTCAATAATACTAGTTTGACGAATAGAAAAGTGATCGAGCGTAAACTTCATATCTGGTTGTCATATAGCAGGTATATGATCTTCAATAAGCCAAGCACCTGACTTCCTGCCTGTCTGAATATCTCGGCTAACCAATTCCATACCTTTTCCACCATCTCATTATATATAGTCATCGCGTTTTCTCAACAATGTCAAACTATATTGTTAATCGAATACGTTAATTGTACTCATAATGCTCAATTACACTAATGAAGATATGCAAAATGCGATCCAAGACGTTAGGAATGACTTTTCGGATTACAAGGCTGCCTCTCGTAATGGCGTACCACGTCAACCCCTAAGGGACCAAATTGCAGGTGTGCTAAATTAGCAGGCCTTGAGCGGCAACTAGCGCTATTATGGCATGATATAGAATAATCCAGGCCAAAGAAGAGAAAAATGTTATCTTTAACCCTAATAGACTATTCGCTAAAGTTCCTGATGTTGTGAAGGCTCGAGAAGGCCTCTATAAGATTTTGGACCCAGCAGCTACATTCAAGAAGGTCAAGACAAAAAATCACAAGCCTATAGAGTATATATGGCATTTTAGAGACTATAGAAATGAGGAAATTGGGTCTCCATAGCCTTCAATTAAGTGACTATAAATGAGTGTTCGTACAGCCTTTTTAATGTTTATGAAATTGGTTAGCCGAGATATCCAGACAGGCAGAAAGTCGGGTACTTGGCTTAACTTGTAAATAGGAGCGTGAAGAATACCCTCCTTGGCCTGATGTCTTATTCCTATTTATTTGGTAGATTTCTGTATGACCACCATCCGATATTGTCGCCCAAATCACAATCTATATCTCTTTTCTACTTTTACAAGGAACCCTTTTTTCATTTTTTGTTGCGGTGGTTGAGTAGCAATACCTATTGATTTTTCTTTTCTTTTTCAATATCTACAGAACATTCGTCACTCCAAATAATCCTCCTCCACTGCTCATATCCCCAATCTTCACGCGGAATTGCTCATTTATAGCGTAGGTTGGCCAATATTCTCGTTTAATTAAGTTCTTTTTGCACTTTCCAATATCCATATCGAAAAAGCTTTTGGCATACGAGCAACAGCATTTATTTAAACAGGCTTGTCAAACGATTTGCAGATATCTTCTAGTATCATAAAGTGACCGAATTTGATTAGAAAATAATTTTAATTTCTATCAATACCAGAAAGGATCTTTGACTGTTTGGAGCGGTGACTGCTGGCTGCTATAGGAGAGGTCCCATATTATTTAATACTGGTATGTAGCGTTGAATAAGGCAAAACCATTGCGCGTTGAATATCAACCTTTTTTTTCTGGCCGGCAAGATATCACCCAACTATAATTCAACGTTGAAGTATTTTCAATTCCTTTCTAGTAGTTTCATTAGAAGTTGTAAAGGTGTGCAAGGCATGACTTAAGTAGTCGTAAAGAAGGCGTAGGATATTAGGCTACGCATCACGCATTATAAAAATTTATAAACTTAAAGAGCGTATATATATTCTATACCCAGACCTCAAATCTTTTGATGGTAGTAAAGAGCAATTGAAAGAGCACTTATATAAGGCAGATGAGGAGGCATGAGAGAAGTTATGCAATGATTATTTAGATTTATTGATAAAATCTACGGAAAACCATGTTAATGCTGTTTTATAGGCCAAGGAGTGGTATACAAGCTATTAAGTTAAAATAAAACATGTATCGCCATTATTCATACACCACTTAGCTACCATATAAGTAAACATTTCATTAGAAAAATCAATACCTGACTATTTTGCGTGAAATCATGTTACTCCAATTTGAATACAAAATTTTGTTGTTTTGGGAACGTCAGTAACTTTTTCTGGGTGACTGTAAATCAAATATAAAAGTGCTGTAACAAAAGACATGCATATACACACGGAACATGTATTCTTTAGTTCTGGAATTTTAGCTAGTTTCCCATTCAAGACTGTCATTTTATTATACCAATAAGGATAATAAATTTCCCATCTATGTATTTTCTATCTATTTGTTTATCGGAATAAATGTGTTTTAATTATCTCTTTATTTGTGTATTGTCGGCCTTTATCAATGAATTTTTTCCAAAGATACTCGTTACAGCATTTTACACTTTTTTTGAGAGTGATTTTGTCAGTTTTCCTAAGACATATTTTTGAAAGGTAGAGAAAAAACATACTTTAAATAAATAGATGGAAAATCCTTTTATTGTTTTAGTATTTGGAAGTTATAAAATGAAATTAACAAAAGCATGTACAAAGAATCCACATAGCTCTAACACATATTTCAATAATGATCACGCGGTCTCGGAGTCAGTACTGAGTATTGCCATTCGATGGTGCTGAAACAGACTTTGTTTCAATTGTTATTCGTTTTGTAGGTTTTTAAATTTGTAGTATCTCAAGTGACATGAGTCTTGTGCGTATTTTGATCTAAAGCTCTTGTTACAAACACTATTCTTAGTGTAATATTGTTTCTTCAAAAAAAGGGTTGCTTTTAAAAATCTAAATTCTGGTTCTTTTGTTTTTACCATAATTAGTTTATTGTCCTTATAATCATTTATTTCATCTTTTGGTTTTATTAAACCGTCTATTACGGGTTACAAAATTAAACAGTTATCAAGTATTCATCAGCTTATCTTATTATTGGTGTAGAAGAATTCAGTCCATAAGGGGGAAAATGACGAGAGGGTGTTAACAGAAACTTGTCTTCTTAGGAAAGCAAAATCTCAACCAGGTATCCCAAAAAACCACTTGGTACTAGGAGTCACATGGGTTTTATGTATCTCAGGTTTTCTTTAACACATGAACTCATTCATGAAGAATAAGACGCCATCTAACGCTTGAATTTATAATTCCCGCTGCTATTACCACCTTGTGAGTCTCACAGAGAGAATTACTTTAAAACTCATGTCAGTATGTCATTTTGTTTTTACAACTTTGTAACTATCTGGTGTAAGAAAAATAAACTAATTACTTAATGGGAGTCATTTTTAGCAGATAGTTCTCGTTGGCGCTTGCGGAAAACACAATATAAAACACCACAAAGGCTGGCAGAGTGAGAATTAGGGTGCAATGTGTATTTAGAGGCATCATCGACTTGACCATGAGGTAGGTCCATCTCTTGTGCGTGAGTGATTATGGAATACGCGAGACTAGGATGGTATCATAGGGTCTCGAAAGCCCATAGGAAAAAACTCGGACCAGTTGAAAACGTTACTGACAAGAGTTCTAGACCCTTTCAAGTCACCACCAACGTCTTGCAACAAGACACGGGAGTTTCATCTATTCTTAGGTGAGCAGAAAAGCTTGGCAAGCGCTGTGCTGATTGAGCAGCAGCGATCAAAGCCAAGCAGCTAGAATTAGATCCGTCAGAAAGAGACTGCTGATAGATTTCATGAGACATAAAACCGCTCGGTGAATCCAGGAGAACTCAAAAAAAAGTTGTTATCTTAACAGCTTTTTGAGGTTTTACTAACTTACCCATTGAGACATTAGATGGCAGTGGTGGTTTCAAGGGACTCCTTCTAACACACTGACTGAGTCCATGGGGTATTCAGCACCATTGGATATCGAAAAATACCTATTAGGACGGCCACTTAATCAGCCTTGTACGGTGTTCCATAATTACATATTTTATATACTCTTGTTCGAATTTCATGTCATTTTTTAGCCTTTGGAGGTTGTGACATCTGGCATCATAACACGACTGGCTCAATTAAGCTTAATGGTTTCCAAACTAGCTCAAAACTTTGCAGGACGAGCCGCTTAACATTTTGAGCATTACCACTTAGCTTCGTACAAGTTATGGATCATGCAGAATGGTTTCATATATTACAGGGCTCCCAAGAATGTGCCGTGACTTTAAAACCACGCATGGTCGTTAAGGGCGGTTGGCAAGAGTCAAACCGGATGTCCTCCGCACTGAACCTCTCGGTACTGCGCAACACAAACCTGGGGATTTGAGCAGCCGTCAACATCTGAAAATTGAGGGTAAATTTCAACCCCATCACGGTAACATTTCTTAACACTCCTTGCCAAAAACCATTGTGGATTACTCCCGACGGGGTTTCTTGACATTGGAGGGGTTTTATTAGGAGGTTTCTTACTGGTTATCAGGGTGGGACGAGAATTCCCGGTCAACCCGAGCCGTAGCGAGGTAATATGGCATTTGAGACGAGAAAGAATTTATGCAAAGAATAAGTATGGTAGTCTACTTTTATTTCTTTTTTTTCTTCACTGTGGTTGACTAGTCAGAATTATATTATTACAAGTACAAATGATGTAAAAATGAACCCTTATGGTTTATCCAAACTGCCCTAATGGTGCCCAGCAATTCACATGCCAAGACAATAACCGTTTTATTGTCTTTTTTTTTTTAAAAGAAAAAAGTTCTTTATTGTCATTTGCCTTCTGCCAAATGAAAACTTTCAATAAAAACAAAGGACGGCTTAACTTATGACATTTTAAAAGGGTTGTATTAATTTTTTTGTGTCAAAATCATTGTTAGAACAGACAAGCTTTTTTTTTTTTTCACAAGATGAAAAAATATTATTAGTAATACCGCAATGATTATGTAATTGTACATTTTTATTTTACTCCGCACGCTAACCCGTTTTGCTCGGGTTTCCAGAATTTTTAAAAACAAAAAAGGTTCTTGAGGCATCTACGTGATTATAGATCCATCAGTTGAAGACTTGCCTAAATCGCATTAATTTGACCGTTTTAACATAATAGAATATACAAGATTGAAAGATTTCCTACTACTGTAAACAATAATTAATATCTATTTCTACTGGTTTAGCAGCAATGAGATCAAGATAACGCCATGGTTTAATAAAAGCGCCATGAACGATTTGTGGTCGCCACTGGGGGGAAGGCAATTATTCACATGACAACTATGATCAAGTTCCGAGAGTATTATTCATGGCGATGGTTACATGGTTTGTAAGAAATGCGTGTTTAAAGCACATGGGCTCAAAGACGTGAGGGCCAATGTCAGAAATTTTAGCGTCAAAGTGTCCAACGCCGAAAACGAGTAAGGTCAGAAACCTTGATTTTAGGACGGCTCGATGAAAAACCAAAAGGAAACGCAAAAGGGAAAAAAATTGGCTTTTTCTTAGAAGTACGGTAGTTGGTTCTGTGGGGTAATAAAAATGAAGGCCTTTGAGAATGGGTGTAACCGCCCAATGTCACCATTATGGATTTTGCTTAAGATGCCGTAATCACAAGCCATGGCCTCATTCAATGGGCGGTTTTTAAATAATCGGCAGTTTCTCACATAGCTGTTGTTTTCCCCCGCATTTTTTTACAAAAACGTGATTGGCCACAGTAGTTTCTTCTGCGTCGACTAAAGTCCGGTTCAAGGCCATCATGCTGCCGGCATTTTGCTGCGAGTGAATACCAAATGTGGGTTTGTATTGACATTAGAAAATGTGCAATAACCATGAATAAAATAAAAAAATTAAATAAAAAATTAAATAAAAATTAAATAAAAATTAAAATTAACATAAAAATAAAAATAATAAAAAATAATAAATAAAAATAATAAGATTCCATGCCGCCTTTTGGTTTCACGTTAACCTTGAAAAATCTTCTTTTTTTTGGTCGCCTTTCAGCAAACAGCCTGCCCCTCTTTACGACTGGTACAAGCTAAAATGCATGGTTTTATTGCCTTAGTTTCTTATTTTCCATGTAAAGTTTGACGATTTTAGGTTAATTAAGTGGGTTTTTTTCTTTCTGACTTTACAAAGCCTGTTTGTAATGCATTATATCTTGTGATTATTGAGTAATAGCCTATTTCTAATAAGTTCACAATTATCTAACATGCGGCATCCGTATTTCTAACTTACCTCGACTCTTTCTTGCATCTACTCCTCTATGAACAATTCGATGAAATATCCCAGGGACCAATTTTGTCAGTTTCATTTAATGTAAATCTTTGAATTATAAAAGGAACTCCAATTTCTTCAATCTCATTCATTTTCTTCTTTCCTTCTCTACACACTTTCATTTCACTCGCTCTACCAACCGCTTTCAAGCTCTTTTTACAACTTACTACATAAAATACAAAAACTACTTTTTCATAATGGTCTCTAAATCTGTTATTGCTACCGCTGTTGTCGCCTCTGTTGGCGTCTCCGCTCAGGTTGATGGTATTATCAGCTCCATTGTCGCCCAGATCTCCAACGGTATTGTTGCTGGCCGCAAGTCCGACGTGCCCGAGGAACAGGCCGCCTCTGAGGTTGCCCAGATCATCACCGCCATTAATGCCAACGCTGATATTCAAGACCTTTTCACCAAAGCTGCCGGCGCTGTTTTGGGCGGCATTAACTCGGACGGTGTTATTCAGCTCGTCGACACTGCCAGATCCTCTTTGGCTGCTTTTGAGGGCTCTGACGACTTTAAGTCCGCTGACAGCCTTATCGGCAAGTACATTACCGACCTGGATCCTTCTGCCGCTATTGCCTCTGTCCAGGCCAACCTTTCTCCTATTCTTGGCCTCGTTCTGCCTCCTATCCAGTCGCTCTCCAGCGCCCACGAGGATGTTGCTGCCTCTGTTGAAGAGGTCAAGACCGTTGGTGTTTCTCTTCTGAGCAAGGTCGGTCTCCTCGGCACCCGCGCGGCTGAGACCTCTGAGGCTGCCTCTACTTCTGCTGTCGAGACCTCTGAGGCTGCCTCTTCTGCTGCTGCCTCCTCTGCTGCTCCTTCTTCTGCTGCTGCCTCCTCTGCTGCTCCCTCCTCTGCCGCTCCTTCTTCTGCCGCTGCCTCCTCTGCTGCTCCTTCTTCTGCCGCTGCCTCTTCTGCTGCTCCTTCTTCTCACGCCGTCTCCTCCAAGGCCCCTGAGTCTACTACCCACGTTACCAAGCCCGCCACTTCCTCTGTCGCTACCGTCAGTGCCGCTCCTTCTTCCAGCATTGAGCAGGTTAACGGCGGTGTTGCCATCCAGGGTGGTATCCTTGCTGCCGGCTTTGTTGCCGCTGGTGCCCTCCTCCTCTAATTTTGAACAAAAGGAATACTCGAGGCTACAGTCTTTTTTTTACCTCCCAATTAGTTATTAACACAACCTGATTTTATTAATCTCTTTTTTTTTTCCCTCTTTAGCTATAGTTGTAATTGCGTTTTTTAATTATAATAATTTTGTTTTGTCTTATTGTTTATTTTTCATACAATTTTGGAGCAGTAAAAAGCCGCGAGTTTGACGGTCATAAGTGTGTGATGGCTAGGTGTTACAAATTGATTGACATAAACCATAGAAAACAGAGAACATGATTTGTCCATGGGTAAACTTTAGATGAAAAAAGGTTGTCTATACAACAGGATCGATGCCTTGTCTGCTATTAGAACCTAGTAGATGCCCACTTGTTGTCAGGCTTGCAAACCACATAGTGTATACATGGCCATTGCAACTGTATTAAACATTTTGGTCCATACCTTAATTTTTTTCTCAATTATACATTCCATCGAGATATTATATTTTAGTCAGACATATGGTTTGTACAAATTGTCTGAAAAAAAAAAAAAAAAAACTTTTTGGGGGGTCTTGTGATTTATTTACCCCCGCTCACACACGCTTGTTTTGCTTTGCTGTCTAGCCCCACCTTATTTCTACCGGCATCTTCTTCTTTTGGCCTTGCTGTATTGTGTCACACCTCCCAAATGCCTACATTTTTTTTTCTTGATAAGCGCGGTAGGGGGCCCCGGGTTGCGTGCCGGCTCATGTTGGTGCCGCCTATTCATTTTTTTTTTTTTCCCGTTTTCAACGTGCAACGATTGACGCGTCACGTGCAGTCGCCCCTCTTGGCTTTTTGTGGAAGTTTAATCCACTTTGGCATTTTTGACACATGCTGCTATAATCTTGTTTTATATGTTTGGGATTTTCATGTTTTGGAATTGCCGAGCTACTGAAATTTCTAAACCCACACACACTAACTCACTCACCTAGTAGTGAATGTTGGTTCTAATGCCTAGTGTATATCCATGCTTATTTCACGACCTCTTATTACTCTCCAACATATAAGACACCCCGGGACTTTAGATTTAGGTCTTCTCATATCACCACAGCCAGCAAATGTATGGTTGTTGTTGTTGTTTTTTTGGTGGGGGCAAACACCCGATGAACGGGTGAAGTGGGGCCCAATATAAATGGCTACTGGTGGTTCTCTTTTACTTTCTTTTTTTCTGTATCTTTATTTTGATCAAGATCCGGAAAAATGGGGTTCAACATTGGCTGGACCAAAAGTCTAAGCTACGATTCAAGTTCCTGTGTCTCATTTGATTATTGGGGTTACTCCGGAGCTCATAGCCGGAGTTCATCCTGAGCTCTGGCGAATCCATTATTTCAATCAATCACTCAGCCTAGGGGGTTTAGGTTTTGGTGGGAGGCAATTTCATTTTGTTCAAGACCAGTCACGATCATATCACAAACATTTTTTTTTTTTTTAATTATACAACCGCAGAGAACCATTATTCAAATTGGTTGGGGGCATCGCTGAAATTTTCAAAAGCTGCCAATTGATACCCATGTCTTTAAAAGAAATTTTGATTTTTTTTTTCAGCTTAATGTCTCTTGGTGCATGTTTTTTTTTTTCAATCATCGCTGTGATTTGGGGCAACAATGCAAAGGTCTCATTTTGGGCCAAACTTCAGTTTTAGGCTAGTACTTCTCATGTAGTTAACCTTCTACGGGAGTTCGGGAGTTCAGGTCTGATCATCGGTACTAGCCAAATTTCTGACAGTTTCTAGCCTACAATAATGTTTTTGTTTGACGCAGTAATCCTCTTGCAACATCATACCAACGAGGGCCTTGTCTCCATGGACATTAACAACAAGAATTCTCCTCTTCTTTTGCCTGCTGATAAAACTCCCTTCCACAATCTAATCATTTTATTCTGCCTTTTTTCAGACACTGTCGAGTCCCAAGTACTAATAATGTCTATATCCGTGGGAAAAACCATTGCCGTTGAGCCGGTTTTCACTTGGAAATAACTGAGTCAGGAATTGAGGCCCAGTTTTTTTTTTTTTGGTAACAAATTTTTTGCATCATAAACTCAACGCAGGCCCAGGGTTCTCCCTGATTTAAAGCACGAGGGAAGCATAGTTTCCCTGGTCGGCATTGTCCCTGTCGATACTCCGGCTTGGCTGTCTTGGCAGTATAATCAACCGCAGCAAAGAGAATTGTTCGATACTCTTGGCCGTAGCTTTCATTGTATTCTTGATATATACTCCACAAGATTGCCTGCAATCACCAGAATAAATTTAGCCAGAAAAGCCTAATTTCACCCACAATAATAGCCAGGTATTGATTGTGTTTAGATGTTTAATGATGTGACAGCTGAAGAGCATATGAATTTTATGCACATTGATAGCGTATATACCCTTGTCACTAAAATTGCATTCATGCCAATTTCCATAGATGTTATCAAGGAATCGAATAACCATTGTCTACCCACATTCTCAATTGCATTATGGAAGTGCCTTTCAAATGGTTCTTGGCTCCACCGAATGATCCGAGGTCTGGGTTAAAATGTATAGATATCATGGCCCAGCTATGTTCAATGGAGTTCATATCAGGTTAGCATGGGGCCAGTCAACAAGACAATAACTCTAATCACATCAATTTGTAATGATACTGGCTGTATAATAAGAGCGTTATTTTGCATGAACTTCACACCAGTTTCCCATAAGGCCGGTAGGTGAGCGCCAATACTTTGCCAATAGTAGCGTGAAGAATACCCTAGGTGGGTTTCCTTATCCCTATCCAGTAGCTTTATGTGTGGCCACCATTCCAGAAGGCCGAAGAAATCATGATAAATCTTCTCTTCACTTCTTTTATAAGGGCCGACACTTTTTTATCCTCTGGCATTTTGGTAGCTGAATCTCCATTGATTCTTTTCCCTCGCCAAAATAAGTAGGTTGCAGATATTGGTCCCATCAAGAGATCTCACTTGATGGAGAACGGGATGTATTGTTTATTAGAACCAGATCGGTGTGCAGGGGGACCTACCCCGGTAGTAGAGTTTTGATGTGTTCCAACGGTGGTGTGCACTGTTGAGCCAGGCAAATCCACTGTATGTTGAATATCCGCTTTTTTTATGGCAGATAAGTTGTCATCCAACCTAATCCACGTTGGAATGGCTTTAGTCTTATCTAGATAGCTTGTTGGAGTTTCAGATGTGCCAGCACAAGTAATCTCTTACATTTTGATATAACTTGGAGTTAAGTGTATACTTGATAACAGGAACCCATGTCTCTGGTTGGTGAAACAAAAGCCTACAAGTACCTGTATTTTGCTTGTTATAACTTTTTCTGCTTGAATTCTATCACGCATAAAGCACTAATTCCATATTCCTCAGTTTTCTGGTTTACCCAACCCCGTTCAACAGCTTTATGAAAATTGATAAGCGGCAAAGATGCGCGAATCATTGTCTGAGTGGCTACAAAGAGAGGGGATACCAAGGCACCCGTCACAAATTTCTGTAGACTTTTTTCAGGGACTATATACCAAAATCCTGGTCTCATAGAGCTTTGGCATAGAAATTAGAACTTAAAAGAACAGTCATGCTGGGGTCTTAGTGTGATTTTTATAGCTATTTTTCTTTCTTTTTTTTTGAAATCAAACTAGCAGGTTCGTTAATCTATGTAGGCATGAGGGCAGAACAGTGTACATCTCGGGGTTAATCTACATAACAAAGAGATCTTTGTTTGGGATAGTGAAAGCAACCAGGAAGGCAGTTGAGGTATGCATTCTTGCACTCTGAAACATCATATGTTTTTCCCGCGTAGAGAGGCTCAAATATCAGGGATTGAGAGTTGGAAATTGTTTTTATTGGTTTTTTTTCTCTGCCAGTATAGAAGCGGATTGATTGTGACGGTGATGACTCAAAAAGAGGGCAAACGTGGAACATGATGGGGGAAAAAGTCTACCAATTTCCTTATGTTTTATCAATGTGAGTGCTGGACTCGTAGCTAGAATAGAAACTGCTTTAATTCATGACCGTTGACTTTTATAAACGTTTACTTCAGGTTATCACTTTATTATTTTTATTGTTGATATCCATTCCATCTTAAATGTGGATAAAAGTTTGGACTCCAAGTTTGTGTGGGGTCACACTGACTTTTAGGGTACTTATTTTCATGCCCCATAGTTGTAATAATTTTGGTGGGGAGATAGTACTTGAGACAAAAAACATGTAGTAGTCTAACACATAAGACATATGATTTATCATCTTTTCATTTCTTAATAGAGTTTTTCACACATTGTTTGAGGCTTGAGAGTCAAATTGAATATATAGAAATTACTTATATGAGAAGAAAGCAGCTAACTTGTAAAACCACTGATTTGGACATTTGTCGATTTTTAAAACGGATACAAATATGACTACTAACACTCGAGGAAATTGAGCTTTACAGTAAACCTAACCATCAAGATGATTAACAAAAATTCTGATTCTAGACTTATTTTGGGAATCATGTACTATTTCATATTGAACTGTTTATAATTTGACTTTGTATCAGAATACATGAAAGTTTCCAAGCCCATTTGTAAATGGGGGTTTGTTCTTTAACCGCGAGATTCCACAAAGTAGGAGCCAACAGATTCTTTTATCAACCATTAAAATGTTCAAAAACTTTTAAAAACATACGTAAACCCTTTGATATTTGATGGTTTTTCAAAAGACTTTTTTGTTGTGAAACCATAATGAAAAAGTAATAAAAATAATAATATGTAAAAGATTGGCATTTCAATTCTCAACGTATTAACAAGTTTCAAGTCGTATATCCACAGACTAAGCCTTAAGTTACTTGTCACAAAATAAAAAAGCAAGATGGAATTTATCACTTATGATATAAACTTAGATCTCAGCACCAATATTTAGGGGCCATGCGGGTCATTGATCATATGACAAAATCTAGAAGACTAGATATTTTTTCTTTATAGCGTATGTGCAGTTGATTGTATATATATTTTACCACATTCATTCCACAAATACATGAACTATTTTTATTCCCAGACAGCTGGGCCTTCTATACCAGCTGACCTGGGTTGATACCAGTACTTTGACACTTGCTTTAAAAGGGCTTACCAGTACCAATGGACTATATATATAGTAGAATCCTGCAAGCTCGTCATAGTGTTATCGACCATTTGCTGTTGGCGTCAGCTCTGATAAAACAAACATTCGACATAAACCTTACAAAAAGTCAAAGCCTAAATCATATAATTGTTAAACTCTAAGTTGTAAATTTTGTTAAAGTTTAAGTCATAAATTTGTTGAAGCCCAAGTCATAAATTTTGTTAAAGTCTGTCACAGCCTTTGTTAAAGCTTGAGCCATGAATACTAGGCCGAAAGAAATCATGGAGCCTGGGGATTCTAGAGACCAAACGTTGTAACCATGTTTCAAATCTTTCAATATAGAGATTCAAGATAAATACCACTTTTAAGAAGAACATAGCTGATGCATCATACTCTACAACACACAATGGATCTAAATGTCATGTACAAAGTGTAGCACTCCAAATGTGACACTTAGGGTTTAGCATTTTCAAAACCATGTTAATGTTAACAGTCAAACATGAATTTACAACACCAAAATAATAATCAATATAGTCAAAAACTAATTAAATTGTAGCTATGAACAGGGATTTTATATTAATTTTTACCATATTGTATTCCTACCTTTTACTTTTAACAAAACTTCCATTCTTAATGGCATACTTTGAAAATACGATTCAACAAAGTCATCATTTATTTCTTGCCATATGATGGTCAAATATTTTTTCAATTGATCAACAAAATAGGT
>Ga0160505_100569_pt1 | contig 20509 bp, 16 predicted proteins | sample DIDeMG_FD_108225 | JGI IMG/M metagenome (GOLD analysis project Ga0160505, IMG submission 108225) | Enriched chicken feces microbial communities from UW Madison campus, WI, USA - DID2874_E49_Stillage MG | ecosystem: Host-associated > Birds > Digestive system > Large intestine > Fecal ... | reverse complement strand
TCAATATTTTTTTTTTTTTTTTTTTTTTTTTTTTTTTTTTTTTTTTTTTTTTTTTTTTTTTTCGCGATAAAAGTGATCTCATCTATTTAAAGAACATTCATTTTCACACACACACAATCCCAAAGCACTGCTATAGCTCGGTTCCTTCTCAAAAACGGCGCTGCCGCGTGTAGGTACTGACCATGAATTGTAAAACCCAAAAAGACTTGGAGGCCGCTCTGTTGCCTGTATAAATATAATCATGAAAAGGCACAGTGTGTCAGAATATACAAAAATTACCTACTTGATTACAAAACTTGGACCACCTAGAGATATCTAGAGCATGCTAATGGCATTGTCAATATCATGAGAGATTTGCAAACTTCTTAAAAATAGCCGAGTCGATTTCCGTTTCATTTTCTTAATAATTCAAAACCGCCATTTCATGGTCCATAGACTGGCATTCTCAGCATTAAGGCACTTTTGTCGCATTACAGAATACTTGTTGATTAATAATTAAGTCAAAAAATATAAGGTACAAATCTTATATTTTATTGCCAGGGTGCAAATGTTCAGATGAATTGGGGTTTTGCGGTAACTGCGGCGTTTTTCCGCTAATTACCGCTTACGCATAATTTCTAAATCAGGTATCCATTATATAAAAGCCTTGACGCTTTTCACACCAAATCTCCCTCTAAGATCACTAACACTCCCTCAATTAACACAAAAACTATCGACGTATCAATCATGGCTGCTGTTATCGACTTTGCGCAGGATCTGTGGTCCTCCATCTTAACGCCTGGTACCTCTCCAGCGCTGATCAAAGCCACTCATTTTTCTTTCGCTGCTTTACTGGCTACGCTGCTCTTTTTGCTTGTGGCCACGAAGAACATTCACTTTGTCTTTCTGACAACTATTGCATTAGGCCTATGGGCAGCTATTACCTGGTTCATCAAGGAGGTTGAACTGGAGAAGCAACGTCAGCAGCAACTACAATCCAAGGAGGAGCAAGCGGAAAAGACCGACGATAGTCCCGAGGAGAAGAAGCAGGAATCAGCAGCGACAGCGGTCGCCTCCGAGGCCAATGCAACCGTGCGGTCAAGAAAGGCTTAAATACTTTTGTTTTCGATTTCCATTGTTATATATCTGATTTAATGACCATTCTAATTCTTTTTCCTCTTTGATTAGTCTCGTAGGACTCGACAATGATCCCTGGTCGTCGTGGGTAGTCTGTGCTGGCGTGGGTGTGTGAAAAAAAAAAACTTGTAGTTTAATTTTTGTCACCACCTTGAAATTTCTACTTTTCTCCATATTCCGCATTGTCAGACCCTCGACGACGACAATAAACGTCAACCGCCAAGCATCGCTGCCTATACATTACCATGCTAACCAGCCACCAGCTGCAATATGCCATGGCCCCTGCGCGCCCTTTATTGCGCCGGCTGATTGCGACCACAGCAACCACCCACGAGGATCTCTCCCACCCGCTGCTGCGCTCCTTCCCCAAGCTCTCGGGCTCGGGGCCCTTTGCGCTTGACCCGGAGTTCAAGCTGCTCGGGGCACCCTACCCATCGGCCTTGTGTGTAACGCTGCCCAGCGCTGGTGATCTTTACGTCAATTCTGATCACGCGGCCGTCACCGGCATCACTCTCTCGACCTACCAGTCGGACCAGCAAGCGCCGCAGTCACTACCGCAGCAGCAGCAGCAGCACAGTAAGGTCGTACAATCCACCTTTGGTTTCTTATCCAACCCCGCTAGCAGCAGCAGCAAGCGTACCTCGCTGCCCTTTCTATACAAAAAGCTTAGTGTCCCTGACCAGCCGGCCACGGTACTTGTTGCCTCCGAAAACCCTTCGTCGTGCTTGACAACCATTTCCCCAAACAACAAATTTGACTGGCTGGTCTTCCAGCGTCGCGCCATCCTCGCGTGGTCGGGATCCCGCATCAAATTGTGCCCGGAGGCCGCACCAGCGGCAGCAGTGGCAGGCGCAGCGATCGAAAATACCATGCGCGTCTCCGGCACCGCTGGCCATGTTGCCCTTGCTTCGCGCAGCAAATCAATCATCTATGAGTATAAGCTGGCGGCATCTGAGCACATTTACCTCCGCCCTACCTCGGTTCTCGCGCTTACGGTGCCGGCCGCGTCGCGCCCCGACAACAATACACTTACGGCGGCGACACCAACACCATCATCATCTACGCTAGCTACCGACAGCTTTAAGATCCGCCACATCTATTCGATTAGCGATCTGCAGCTGCCCCCAGCACTTGAGCGCTTGCTCAAGGCACCAGCAGCACTGCTCCCTAGCGCTAGCACTCTTGACCGCATTGAATTGCTCAAGGATCTGTGGGGTTACTGGGCTAACTTCAAGACCTACACGTCTGACCTTGTGAGCAAGTATTTCTGGCAAGATGATACTCTGCTCAAGGTCGAAGGCCCGGCCATTGTGCTTGTTGACACCCGACACCCTTCTTTTGCAGCAGAGAAGATCAACTCGCTTGTCAACCGCGTGTAAATAAAATAAAAGGAATAAATAAAGAAAGCAATAAATAAATAATAAAAAAAATGTAAATATATAAGCAAATCATTTCGTCTAGTAGCCTGTAGATAGTATGGTGAGACAACCTACGTTGTGACCCAAATTTCTTTGCCCTCTTTCTCTATCCATTGGCCCAGCTGGTTGATCGAGCTGTCCCATTGCACCAACTTTTGTCGCATGCTATCAATATCCTCCCTGTTAAGCACTCGTGGCTGAAGCCATGTAATCGAGACAGTCTGCGCAACTTCATCAATAGCGCCTTGAATCAAACCAAGGCTCAGTGCCCGCATCACTAGATGCTCAACATCATCAGTCGATAGATGCGTGGCGGCACTTATCTCTGCAAAAGATAGCGTGCGGTCTGAGCTTGCTCGTGCAAATATCGCCTCACCGAGCGCAGCCAAACGGATCTTTTCACGTATTAATGGTAATGAATTTTGCAATATGGGGGTTTTGGCAAAATTGCCAGCTAGCGATGCCTCAAACTGGGAAATATTACCTTGATTTATACTGTGCAAAAGGTCTACAAGCCATTGATACGCGCCGCCATGAAGGGTCTCAAGCACCGGGTGTTGCAATAGCTCACCAAAATTGTAGATCTTGTCACCCAGTAGGGCTGCCACACCTAAATCGTAGGCAATGCTTTGGCGGCGTTTAATGGACACCGTCGATGATAGATCCGGAATGCATGCCAAGTAGAGCAAGCAATTGTGGTAATATTCAGTAAAGTTGTTCTCTTTTTTGTAGTACTCGGCCCATGCCAAATAGTACAATGCGTTAACCTCAGCAATTGATTCAAATACATCCAGATTGTCTCTTGCGTAGTCAAGTAGCCCTTTTGCACCAACAAGGTCCTCAAGGCGTACCTTGACCCTCGCTAGCTCAATCTGGACATATAAAAAGGCATCTCTACTCCCCAGGTTATCGACCTGGAGAGCTAAACCATTAAGAAAAGTAAGGGCTTCGTCGGGGTCGCGGGCTCCTGCGGCAGCCGCAAGTCCAAACGCTACAAACCGTCGCTGGTTGATGCGGGCGTGAAAAAGGCTCACAAACTGGCGGAAAAAACGCAATCTCAACGCTGACGTCACCTTGGGGTGATCATAATACTCTTGCAAAGCCATTGTCAGCTGGTGCCAAAGCTTGCGCTCCCACAGGTCTTCAATTGTGTAAAAGAGCGGTGCAAGGTCAGGGTCCGAGGCACCCCGGAAAGTAGTGAGAATTGTGGGCACATTGCGATCAATATCGGCCTGGCTCATTGTATGGAGATAATAAAAAACAAAACCTAAAGTGTGAAGAGGGTTCGCAGGTTAAAGCAGCTTTTGAATCGGGATTGAGTGGTTCAAGAAAATATAACGATGATCCGAGTCAATTGTGTCAAATAGTGGTTGTCGAAGGTTCGAAGTGTTGTGTGTGATAAAAGGAAGATATCCTGGCTCAACTCACACTTCTTCCCTATCAACGCCTCCCTCCACCTCCAAACCAACGTTTTATAGTCCTTTTTTGGTCTAAAGCTACCAATAACTGCACTACTAACTTTCAAGCTATCCAAAATCAGAGCATGTCTATAAATCTGAACCCGGCCCACTGGCACTACTTTGCCGAGGGTGCTGCCAATCTCATTCTGAAATCAGACCTGCCTGAATACCGCAACAAGCTGCTCCGCGTGCGAAAACTTGCCCCTGGTAGCCCAACTACCTCTGATATCAACCATTTTTACCAGACACAGGTACTCCCCATCTTGGGAGACTATTATGTTGGCACTGAATTAGTTGACCTCCCACCCGGGTTTGCAGCTGCGATCAATAGCAGACTACCTGCCGAGGGGCAGCGCAATGACAAACCACTTGATGAGAACGAAACCCAAGCATTCTTGATGGAGTCTGTCTACGATTCCCCCGACTATTGCCAGGAATCTTTCAAAGTAAAATCTACCACTTTCACGCTTTGTCGGCTACCTATAACTGATGCCAACGTTGAAGACAACAACAACATCCAGGAGATTGTGCTTGAATTCAAGCCCAAGTGGCTAGTGCCATCACCCAACAGCGGCGATACAAGCCTCCGATGCCGCACCTGCGCGCTCGCCTACAACCGCGGCAAGACCCCCGGACTATGTCCACTAGATCTAGTTTCTAATGACGCGGCCGTCGTTGAACGCGCATTTGCTGCCGAATTTGCTAACCTTTCCCGTCATTTGGATCCAACCGTTTACCCCGTGGCGGAGATTGTCGCGCGCGGACTCTACCAATCGGAACTCCTTGACAAGTTGAAGCAACTGCAATCACTTGATGGTCGTGGTATCCTTTGGTATGATTCTACTGAGGAAGAGATTGATGATGATTTTTTAACCGCCATGGCTGCGCGTGATTGTACACTGTTTATCACCATAAAGTTGAATAATGTTAACACCAGCCCTTGTAAAAGTGGAGAAAAGGCGTCTAGGGCGGAAAAAATTGTGAATGTAGGCGGAACTGATTACTCTATTAGACTCAAAATTGCCGATATTGACCTTAAGAACCCGTCCCCGGAAAAGCGCCAATATTGGGCAGACATTGAAAGGGGTCTAATTAAGGAAAACTGGTATTACAAGAAGACCTTGCCTGTGTGCACATCGCTTGCAAGAGGGACAGTTTAAATGCGCTTCCACTTAACTTCTATAATAACCACCACATATGGTATTATACCAATTAGACCTTTTTTTTTTCACTTCTTATATTAATTTATATTCAATTTACGTTATGATTGAATACTGGCTAAGACAGCTCGGAATCCATCAGTTTCACAGATCCAGACATGGTTAGCGAGCCATTATGATTTTCTATCCAAAAGTTAATTGAATCTTGAGAGCGAGTTGACACCGCTGCATTAAGCGTCAACTTCTGGTTCACAAACATTGGTAGTAGATTTTTGTAAGAAAAGGTGCTAATAACCTTGTTGGCGCCGCACCTAGGCAGCACGGTGGATGAAAACCAACTCATTACCAGAGAAAGAGAAAGTGGGCCATGAACAATGCAGTCTGGAAGTCCTTCCTCGCGCTGACTGTAGTATGGATCGTAGTGGATACGATGCGAGTTAAATGTCAGCGCTGAATATCGGAAAAGCAGCACGTTTGATGGTGTTAGTGTGAGCTTGTGAGTTGCTCCGCTAGGTGCTATTAGAAAAAGATTGGTTAGTATGATTTAGGGTATAGTGAATGTCAACAATGGCAATGGTTATAGGACTTACGCTTGATGTACCGATCAAATGTGTCTTTCCTGTTAACACCGGCTTCTGGTGAAAAATATGCAATCGACCGCGTTTCGCGTAATGCCCAGTTTGTTGCATCCATATCTGTGGGCGCAAGATCAGTACCATAAAGTAAGCGATCAAGCGTGACATCTAACCGCTCGACAGATGTACCAGGGCTAATCTCCTTTTGCGAATAACGTGTGCCCTTGATGACCTCCTTTGCGGACGCCGGAGCGCCAATGACGAGGCCGCCATGTTTGGCATGAGGGTTAAACTCAACGCTTCCGCCCAACCACATGCGGACCGGGAACTTTGCCTCATCACGGGGTGCTTGTGCTGTATGATAACCGTCGGCAGCAAGCTCAGTTTCAGGGCTCACGTCGTTGAAAAAAGCCAGGTGGTAACCTAGTGGTAGCAACGCACCGGGTGCGAGCTCGGCCTCGTTTAGCTGTGGGGTGTACCCAGTAAAGGACGTATGTAGCTTATTGATCTGGGCCATGGAAAGGGGCTCGTGGTAGTACCATGGACCCCTGGTCTGGATTTCCGCGGCAATGTCGGCCGTGGAAGAAGAAAATAATCGTTTTGTATAGAGGCGGCTCGTTTGAGCAACAGCCATAGTAGCTATCTTAGAAGAAGCAAAAGGTACTCTGATCATGCTAATCAAATATTGTTATTCTTGTTGTGTGTGATATTGAGCTAAAATTGACTAAATGACCAAAGATCATAAGCTAGAGATGTTGCTGCTGGTACCGATGACTTCTATTATTGTCGTTAAGTTGACTGAATTGATTTATTCGTACAGAATATGAATCAAATATAATTGATTACAACTAGTTATTGAAATCTTTCTTTTCAACCTGGTCAGGCAATTGAATTGATTCTACAAACTGGAGGGCAGCAAAGGGACTATAGAAATACGGGTGGACAAAGTTGGCTTGCCGAGGCTTTATATAGATTCGCTCTGAAAGGGTGTGGAGAAAAAGTGTCGTTTTGTCACCTCTTTTGGTGTTTGTACCTTTGCAATGCTATTGAGGAGATTTTGCACGGCTTTGCTTATAACTTTTCAACAGTATAACGACGAACCAACTATTAGGGATTCCATGTGCTGCTGTGAAACATAGTACCGGGGGTGTCCGGCGTATTTGTTGTGTGTCTATTTTTTTCGGGAGTTTGGTCGGAGTAACAGCCCTAACCCCATTGAACTTTAGGAAGAAAAAAGTCAAAAGTCAATAAGACACTAAGACCAAACTGGAAGAGTTCTGGAATTATTGCTTGCACATAGAACAAATGCATGTCTAGGATCCAAAGTTTTTTTTTTTTTTTTTTTCAATGTAAATTTCACTGGGTCTTTTTTAAAACTGCATGCCGTTCCTAAAAAAAAACTACAGGTTTAAAAGTAAAAGATTTTCAAAAGTCCTGCACGGCATCAAGCTTCCATCAAATATTATCTACCTGCTGAAATTTTTCGATTCTTAGGTCTGGCTTGGTAAAGGCAGCTTGAGCCATGATTAAATTCCAGAAAAACAAGAGACGGCCATTGTGATGAAGAGTAACCTTATCATAAAAGATAATTGAAAATTGTAAAACAGTAGTGTCTACAAAAGAGCTGTTAACCGTGGATTGCATTTTGCGAAGGGAAAAACCTAAAAAAGGGGAATAACCTTAGTGGTACGTAAACTAGTATTAATTTATTGCTATCTCTAGAAGAACCATTATTATATACCATGTCATGTCAATCAAGATACGATTCAATAGTCATCAATTTTGTACATATAGTACATTGGTTAGAGCACTATACAAAACGTAGAACACTCGTTCTGTGCGTTTTCGATTGCGCAATAGCAGTTTTACGGTCTTAGTGGAACGCAAATTGAGCAAGGTTACATATCGGGAACGTTGCTGCTGCTGTTACTATATGCCAACTGCCTAGTGTATTGTGTCAATACGATATATAAATAGTAATTCGCAAAAGAAACTCCATGTCAGGTCTGGCTTGCATGAATTAGTCCAATACTAGGAAAACAACAGATGTGTACTTGGTTTTCTGCCTAAAGTGCTTCTATGGATCCGCAATTTACTAAAACGCAGTATTTTTTAGCATGATTGTCAAAAGTAGAGTTTGAAATCATTCTACGTTTCAATAGAATATTACTGAAAATGAATCAAGTTTTTGAAATAGTGAAAATAAAACAACAAAATCTAATTGAGAAGAATAATGCAAAGTGCAAGTTCTCCATCTATATCAAACACAAAAAGTTTGTTTTATTTTATTCAATTGTTCTGCATCTGCTTATATCAATTATTGTATAAAACAGTGGTGGGAGGGGGGTATCAAATAATATCACTTTCCTTAACATAAAGCTACCTCCTTGATCCTTCAATCTCTTCCCTTTCTCTTTTCTTTATCTAACTCCGCATTATTATAGCCTCTTCTCTTCCTTTCTGACTACTGCATGGAATGAGACTATCCCTCTTCTAGAAAGATCTTATATAAACCTCAAGTTGGCTAATCAAACTCAGAATAAACGCAAGCAAGACAACCTGGCAGTCTTCCAAAATTCAACAATTCTTCTATTAAAACGTTTCTTGAAGTTACAGAAACCACCCCATTTTATTTCCCCTTGAGTGTACATCACCATGGACAACATTCACCAATCCAGTCCGGAAACTACCAAACGTCAATCTTTTTTTCATCGCCGACTCAATATCCAGTCTGCGTACTCGCAGAGGGTCTCATCAATAAAAAGACTAGCCCACCATGCAAGGCCTCAATCGTACTCTAACATTGAATTGCAATCTTCTAAAGAAGTTGTAGTACCGGGAAGGCCACATGCTAATTCATCTATCAACCCAGTATTGTCTTCACCCCCTGATTCAGCAAAAGTACAACACGATTTTTCCATAGTTGAAACCACCCATATAAAAGCCAATTCGCAAGACCCAAAAATGGTTGTTCCGCCTTCTATAGTCAAAATAGATGGTTCGTCCTCATCTTCTATCTCATCATCAGATTTTGCTGCTGCTGATTACAATCAAAAATTAGTGGAAACAGAATCCTCTATCAATTCAGCCTCATCATCTTCAAGATTCGAACCTACGAACTCCCCTTATTCAGTTTCATCTACAATCTCATCAAAATCATCTATCAACCCGATACCCTCTTTTTTTCATTTGGGCTCTTTTTCTAACTCCAAGAAGAAACTACTAACACATCCTTTCTTGAATCACTACAACGCCAAAAGCTCACGTTCAACATCTTCCATCAGCACAACCGATCACACTAATAATATTAAGGAGCAGGATAATGTTGTATCGACTTCAAAGTCACCTCTTAATCTAACTTCATTTTCTGCTCCAGAATCTCCACACAAACCGTTACACATTTTTTCACTCAGGAAACATTTCTCCAAAAGTCTGAAGAAATACAAAGATTCCAGCAATTCTACAAGTCAGAGTCTGCAAGGAAAAAATGGTAATTCCAGCCATAGTGCAAGTTTAGTTAATGTTGATCAGGTACCATGGCCGGCATCTGTTTTTGGTAAGTAGATCTCATATTTCTGTGATTATGTGTTTATTTACTCATGTATTCACTTACGTTTTACTAACTTCAGAATATCAAGATGTGCAGTTGTCACTTTTAGAAGCTATTAAAAGCTCTTCTGGTTGTATGCCAACAACTGAGCTGATGTATTGTGTTGATGGCAGCCAATGGATACAGTAAGTACATATAAAAATTCTTTAACAAATCATACTAACAACCATTTTAGGGGAACTGGATATGTTACAACAGACTCTTTTCTTACACTACATGATAAAGCCCATGATGTCAAAAGAACTATTAATCTTAGAGCTAGCTCTGTTGATTTATCTCTTGAGGCAGCTAATATCATAACTATCTGTCTTCCTAATGAGAATGATAAACCTCAGAAAGTTCTGCTTGATCTACTTGTCAATATTTCAAGTACAATTATGTCTAACTCTTTTTGTGATTGGATTGCCACTCTTCTCATTCACTCTCAATTGAATCCCAGTGGTTTAAAAACACGGAGTCACTATCCATTTACCCTTGAGTATCACTCTTTTCACAGCCAACAGAATTCACTTGCTGGAATTTTAATTGAAGGCTCTGTCGAGTTTACTGAGAGTCACAACGAAAATATGTGGGTTTTGGCAAATGCCAAGCTAAGAGCTGATGGGATTCTTGATTTCATTGATATGAAAAATAGAACCGTATGCAAAATCAATCTTCAAGATGTAAAAGCATGCGATATATTTGAAGCCTTTGATTCCGTTTTATCTCGGAGGTATGTCATCAGCATTATCACAGAAAATCATAACATGGACTCTTTGGGGAGTTTATACATTAAGCTTGAGACCAGAACGGAACTTAATAAATGGCTTTACAGTCTTAGATCTGTGGCAAGACCACATGTATTTTCCACTGCTATTGGTAGCCCTCTCACTTCAATTCGAATTTCTAGGACTTTGAATCTCTCTGTTATAAAGGCTAAGCTGAATCTCTCTAGTATGCACAAATACAGCAATAGTGATTGCAAAATGTTTGTGTGCATAATCCTAGGCAATCAGCGAGCAGTAACTTGTAAAACTGAGATAACCAAAGCACCAATTTGGTTAGAGGACTTTCAGTTTAACAATTTGACCCAAGATACCGTTCCTAAAATTATTTTAGAGTTGTGGAGCCAGAATTGTGAAACCGATGAGAGCAGGATTGCTGGGTATCTAAAACTAGATAAACAAGCTCTTCGAGACAATAGCGAACGTGAAACCTGGTATAAAATAAAAAGTGCCGATCATGATGACAATGATTTTGGTCAATTATGCGTTAAGATCAGTGTCGATGAAACCATGGTTGTACATAATTCTCATTATCAGGTTGTTCGAGATGCGTTTAAAGATTTGTCATTAGATATCAAATATCTGTTTGCTTTTAACAACGATGAAACTATCAATGCTGGTATTACTGTCACCAATGATGCGGTGCTAAACCTATCAATTGCTAGTTCAGATTCTTTGCTTGCTACTTGCTGGATTTCAGCGCTGATCACCCAGGAGATTGACAAGGTTCGCGACTTCATTGTTGAAAAGCAGGGCATGTCATATTTTCACGAGGGTTGCTCAAAGAAGCAAGAAGATTTTCGGACCAACTTGAACAATACTTTGTTTCGGGGCAACAGTTTGCTAACCCGTGCTCTTGAAAAGTACATGAGCATTATTGGAAATGAGCATCTTGAAACTACGATTGGCAATTTTGTTCGCGATTTTATCAGGCAGGCGCCTGATTTGGAGATCAACCCAAACAGGCTTGGTGGGGAAAACAATGTTGACGATGTTTCTGAGAACCGTCAGAAGGCTCTTCTTAAGAATATATCAATGCTTTGGGATCTTATCAAGACCTCGGTTCATGAACTCCCCATAGCGCTCAAGTTTGTATTTGGCCATCTCAGTAAGGAGCTTGAAACCAAGCTATACCAATCACCCACGTCGATCCAGATCTACGTTGGGGGGTTCCTATTTCTCAGATTTTTTTGCCCATCTCTCCTGAACCCCAAGTTATTTTTCAGCGGACTTGGTGTGTGTGCGGTCAATATACAGCGCTCGCTGACGCTAATCACTAAAATTCTCATGTGCTTTGTCAATCACTCGCGGTTCGGCTTGAAAGAGCCGTGGATGATTCCAATGAACGCATTCATCGATGATCACTCACATGAGCTCAACAACTACTTTGACCAGGTCATCCTAAAACTAGATGAGCAACAACTAAACGATCCTTCTACCCTGGTGTCTTCTGTCGAAACCTTTGCAGAAAAGGAGTTTTTTGCTTTCGTGAACGAGAGGGTTGGGAACACCCCATTAAGTGAAATTGTCAACAATAAATTTATGATCGACGAGACGGCAGCGTTTGCGCGGCTGGTCGATATCTGGAAAATGTACCTGGCACCAAACCGAACCAACTTTTTCAGGAAGCTTGCTGCTGCCACTAATCCTGTTAAAGATGACGCAAACTCAGTTTTAGCTAAGTTTGTTCGATTTTACGAAGCGTGCGATCAAGCCTGGACAAGCTCAAGGCAGGTCATCAACCACTTGATGAACAAAGCTGACGAATTTGACCCTGACGCAGTCGAGTGTTACGCTCGTCACATTAACCTGAACTGGACAGGAAGCAGTATTGAATGTAATAGAAAAGGTCACCCCTTCACACAGTCCCACCAACAGCCCTATATTAAACCTAATCATAGCGAATGGATTATAACACCGACGACCACTCGCAGTTTTGAAGACTATAAGGCTGCTAATGTTGCCAAATCTTCTGTGGCAGGTGTCACTATATCATCACTAACGGCTCTTAGTTGTTCTACTAAAGGCACTAATATTAGTGGTACTAACGCAACCTGTGAAGATGAAGATGATTCTAAAAGCATTCACTCAGTTCTTTGTACAAACGAAACTGCCAGCAAGCGTCATGGCATGGTAATAAAAAATACGGAATTTGTACTGGGAACCGAAATTAACAAACGCGCTGCAAGTGTCAATACTTTTGCTAGTATTAAAAGCAATACAAAAGAGGCACCCCAGTCAGTAGAATTGGCTGCCCCCGTTTCTACAGTTTTGGAAGAAGAGACATCAGAAAGTGTGTTCAAAGATATGAAGCCCAGATTGTGCTCCAGTGTGCCTGAAGACCTCTTTGCTCTTTCACCAAAGCATTCTTCATCGTCATCACCATTGTTTAACCAGCAACAACAGCAAACAATATCCACATCCACTTCTAATACACAATAGTAGTTAATTGAAATATAACTAAACCTATTCCAAATTAGTATATCTAGTAATTATTATAACTTAGCACATATTTTTCGCAAACGCAGTGATAATAATTTTTAAAGTTTGCTGGAATATTAATCATACAAGGCACAGAGTCCCGCTAGACTTCATAAGTAACACTTTTTTTTTTGTGTTTAGTAACGTATATACATAATAATAAATACCAGAAGAATCAGCTGAAATCCTAGATTCCAGACAATAATTCAAATTTTTTAACGGTAAGATTACTGTATTGTCTATATTATCATGCCCTCATACACGCTGTAATCTGGATTACTCTGCTGAGTATTTCAGATTCTAGTTATTTTATTTCAGAGTAATTAGCAAAATTAAACTGTAATTTATTGTAAATATCATCATGTTGGTTGCTGTTGATGATCGAAGATACGGCATATTCATGAAGTAGGATTTGTAGTTTGTCTGTAACGAACCCCCATATTAGCTAGTATATATCTACTGAAATCCTTCCGTTCTATGTAATATGCGAGAAAGATCGTAACCTTTTGCATCCTATCTTTTTTGATAAGAGTTAGAGACAATATAATAGTATGAAAAGAATTAGCACAGTTTCTTATGTAGTCTTGTAAACCCACTGCATCTGTCGTACGTATTATGCGATCTTCAGGAATTGTAAGACTAATCAGAGTCATCACCATGGCTTGTAAACTAATGTGTTTAGCAGCTGTATCAGCTACTACTAACCATGATTACTTACATCAGGATCCTTGTGTCTGCAATTCTAAAGTTGTAAATTTTCAAGAATAAAAAAAAAAAAAAAAAAAAATTAAAATAAATGATTCCAATAGCTGCTGGTGATCAGACATAAGATTTCGCTCTTTGGGCGAAATAATACGCTGCAAGAAAAAAATCGAAATGCGGTTACTGTATCGACATTTTGTCTATGCTATCTTTGTTAACCTAATTGAGTTTTTTTTTTATTGACCACTAGGAGTTAATGACCCGAGAACATTGGCTATTCTTGGTGATACCATGCTAGTACCAATCTATGAAAGGCATGTAAATAATAATATTTTTATGAGCTTTTTTTATTTTGCTATTCAGTCAACACCATACATTATTTATATTACCTTAAGACCTACAGATGATTTTCATTCAACAAAGAGACTAAAGTTTTACGAGTTGGCCAAAAGCAATAGCCACAAGTATATATAATTAGTAAATCTTAAAGAGAGAGGGGGAGAGGAACAATAATTTTTTGTTATTGAAATATTTACTCTAAGAGCTTAAAGGTTTAAACAATTATTTTAACTAACCAAGACTGGGGCTCAAATCGTAAAGTTTATATGAGCCGCCAATGGAAAAATTAATACCAAAGTAGCAAGGCACTGGGAGATTAAAGTGGCAAAAGTAGATATTTAATACTTGGCCCCTATTAAATTCTGTCTCGAATATTCTACAGATAAGAAAGTTCTGGTACAACATGTCGCATTGTTAGACATTGACAATGTCATCGGTATAACTGGGACATCTTGTTGACACCTTAATCCCAAGATCTTTAAAGCAATATTGTAATATTCAGCATCGGGTAATATATCATAACTATGCAAGGTGTTACTGATCAACCACTTCCAGCAACTTGCTTGTTCATACTTGCTTCAAGTCTTAGTTAAGAAGTGAATTTAAACCTTGTGAATTTGTTAATTTGACAGAAACGGATATAGTTTCTCTGTATGAAAGTATGCATGTACACTTTGGTTCCACTTGAAGTCTATATAACTGCCTAATACCTAGTTAGGCATCAGGAACTGACTGCGATACCGCCGTGTCTTGCTATTTTTACTTTTATGTAGTCTGCTTTTTTGCTTTCGCCGTACGATAAGGTGGGACCATAGATAAATTACTCTATACCCTGTACTTGATCCAGAAAGCTAGAAAAAAATAAGTTCAGCATCGATACCTGAACTTATTTTTCTACTTAATTCCAAAAGCTACCATCCTACTGGACGCGTTTGCAATCTTGACTGTAAAAAATATTTCTAATGACTGGTGGGTATCAAAACTAGCGAGACGCGGCTGCCGCTTGAGCATGAACAGTTTAAAAACGAACGCACTTGGAAGGATCAGCACATATAATATGACTGTAGGCTACGTCATATTCATCGTTATTAAAGAAATCTTAGTTTATTATCCTGATACCTAGAGTTCCATATGAAAAGGGGAAAAAATTACATAGGGAGTAGAGGCTCAGTGAAATAGTGATGATGGAAAATCATTTGGTAAACAAGATTTCATCCTCTCGACGGATGGATAGAAAATCAGTGCATTGTTCCTACATCAAGTAGTCACAAATTTTCTCAATGGTCTAGTTAGATTTCAACTACCGCTATGGTATATATATGCAGATGCATTTGGTAGATTTATGTTACAATAGACTTTACACAAACATTCCATTGGATTTCCGTCTTAGTCACTAAAATGTTGTCGTCACCCAGTATCCTGCGGCGGCCTTTGGGTTTGCTGGATAGGCGTCACAGACCTTCTTTCCAACCTCTTCAAGAGGAGTCAGAAACAATCACAAATAATGAAGAAACTTCATTACATGTTGGCATGTGGCCAGTAGGAAAGCTGAAGAGCTAGATAAACCACTTGGCATGGTTTGTATGTTTTTTGGTTTTGAGTGGTTATAAGGATACAACATCAAGAGTATTTTGGTAAGGAAAGCTAATATCTGCGTAGCAGTCACGATATGGATTCTAGATGCCAGCTCCTTAAAGATACCGAGGAAAGCGTGGTCTGATAGCGGAGCGCCTCCGGAGGTTCGACGCGCAAGTTCCAGTGCGTAAGTCACGCGCGCGACTACTACCAGGAAAAGGAGGGTCCTTACTGTTTGTGGCAACGCCGGTTTCGGTGGCGCACGGAAAGCGCGGGTTTTATTGGCTCAGACGAAAGTTTCCACCCACTATACTGGCACTAGAAAAGAAAATCTATTGTAAAGGCTTCCAGAATTCCAAAATGGTCACATGGAAGGATGATCATAAACGGTACATCTGAGAAACAGAGATTCCAGAAGTCGCGTTCCCATATCATACATTGTGTACAGGGAAAAAACGCACAAAAGCTATTTTTAAAGGAAAGACCGTTTTCAAGGCGTCTTCAGAACAATTCTAAAAAAAAAAAAGAGGCCTGGATGCTTATTCTCATGTGTGATTTTACATTTAGAGACCAAGACTGGGCTAGTGTGGTACCCGCAGCAGAAACAGCAGTAAGCAGCATAACTTGTCTGCTTAAGTCTCCTTAGGTAAGCACTATATCACTATTTCGAAAGAAAGTTTTGTTTTGGGTTTGAGGTGCCTGCTTTCGTTTGTTTTTCAACCTGAATAGAAGCTTCTCTGGGATTACTAAAGAACAACCCATATGAACTCTAACACAATGTCTCACGCGGGGCTAAACCATATTTTCCTGGTTACCTATAGGTTAGAATTTTGGTTTTATGGTTAATTTTCTTTAAACCCCAGATACACATTGGTACAGAAATCTTATAGGATAAATAATGCCCCTCCAGGTTGAATGAAAACAACGGCACAAAGCTAAGAGCAACTATGGAGAACAATAGTCTTTTATATAAAGGCGCTGCGTGTGATAACTGTAATTCAAGCGGTTATAGTCCAGGAGTAGAATATATTTTTTATGAGTTCAGAATTTTAAACAAAGCACAATGAGGCGTATTTAACATTGGCTAAAACTATTGCTATATGATATTTTGCTCACGACAAAAACTTTACGGAGTTTAACGATTTACGAGGTGATAAAGAACCTCGGGGACTAAAATCTTGGGGAACAAATCTTGAAAAGGGGTGAAAACTCAACCTTTTGGTTTTTCCAGTTACCCTCTCTTTCTCAAAATCAAACCAAATATTCAGTGGTAAGGCACTTTTTCATCACCCTTACTATTGATTTGTAAAAATAAATAGTGTTAACCCACAAATCATTGTCATAACCATTTAGTTACTTAACATCTTTATGGTTAAAGAAGATGGTTTATTATAACCATACCAGTAGATGTGGTTATAGCTAACCACACGTTATAAACCAGCCGTATACTTTTAATATGGTTATTTGCATAGCTGCAAGTATATTGTGATTAATTTGGTGAAAAATATAGTTGTCGTCAATATCTAATCTGTAAATATTGTACATATGTACACAAACTGAGCAACAAAAAAATATATGGTCTGACTTTTCTTGCTTAGTTTGAACCCACATACTGTAGCCAGAAGAGGTGAGAGTAGGTATCTTTCAATTACAAATCCCGGCGTCGAGTCCTACTTGGTTAATCCCGGGCGGGTCGCTATGCTGTCCGTCGCTCGCACCACATCTGTCAAGGTGCAGAAGCAGTTTACGGTACTCTGCCAACACCCTGAGTGTGGCCCGGCAGGCATATCGCAACCGGTAGAGAGTTATTGTTTTTGTCTTTGGACGTTACCAACAATCGAGACGTTGATTAAGACGCAAGCACAATTTTACTTTTCTGTTAACGCTATCACTCCCGCTTATTCTGTTTCTACTGCTTCTATTGCTTCCATTGATTCTATTGCTTCTACTACTTCTGCTACTTTTGCGACCGTGCATGCAAAAACCAAATTCGGCGCCTGTCATCATAACACACTAGGAAGTGCGTTTTGCCACCGAGGCTATAACATTTGTGCTTCTTATTGTTTCGGAGCTTATAATGAGATTTTAATCTCTGATTAGCCCAAATGTTATTTATTCTATAATTAAAAGCTAAATATTAATTGCGGCTTACTCATTATCAATTTATATTCATTCAAATAATTGTCTATGGTTAGAGCTCGCAGTCGGGTGTCACAAGACGTTGAGACAAAGCATCCACACACATTTTCCACTCTGTATCATATGCACTCGATAGCCTTGATTATTCCGAGAATCTAATCTCTGTAGGGATGAGTGCAATTTCTTCTAGTTGATCAAGTTAATGCTTTTATGCACCGTCAGCAGCACCTCTATAGATAGATAATCAGGTTATTGTCAACACCTTTGTATTAATGTTTATTTTATTTTCATCTGCCTCCTTATCCCCCTTGTAGCAAAACATCTGGTCTGAACAAGCGGTACCTAATTAACAATAGCTGTATGCACTTGGCTGCTGGAACCAGCCAAGACTAGCCAATCGGTTGAGTAACCAAACTAGATATTGTCTCGAGACTTTTAGGAAAATGTTTGCACATCACTATTTTTTTTTGGCTCTTCTCTTCAATTGAAACCCTAGAGGTAATTTATCAATTACCTATCAGGGTTGCTCTAAACCTTTCTTTTTTGGTATGAAATAAGAAATGCACAAGATGTTTACTGAGCTGTTTTTGATCCCTTTTATTCATTTAGTTTTTCAAAAGCAGAGTTTGTTACTAATAGCCTTTTAAAAGACTGGATTAGGACAGGGAGGGGTAATAGAATAGCAGCAGTGCAGAGACAAAAGAAAGAGCACATCTGCGTGCTATAAAAGAAAAGATGAATTGCCTTTATGTGTGCCTTGTGGAATAGCGAGCATGCTGCAATTAACAAGGCACAAGTACGTTGTGTTCTACGGCATTCAGAGAGTGTTGGCTGCAAGTCCCTAGCATTGCATCTTAAAGATTGGGTATCTAAATAAAGCCCAAATAAATAAATAAAATAATTAATGATGTAACAACTCAAGGAAAAATGAAAAAATCCCAATGTTTTCTTTTTTTGTTCTTTTTTTTTTGGTAATTGGAGTCTACTACAATAAACCAACTCGACAAAAAGAAAAACCTCGCTGATTTTCAAAAGTTTTCAATTAGATGCCTCGCCGTCACCCATACACAAAGCTATAACAGTAATATTTTCAGTTTAACAAAAAACAATTTTTTTTATTGTGATTCTATAATTGACAATTACAATAAAAACCCTGGTATTGCACAGCACGCTGAATTTTGGCTCATCAATCTTTCTCCTGCTACAAAAAACAAGAACATACATATGTTGGATGTAAGCTGCAACTATTCGCTGATGTTGAAAAGGCACAAGAATTTAGGTATACAATTTGTAATGTAAAAACATAGCATTTGTCAACAGCAGTTTTGCAGAAAACATCTAGATTGGCAAGTCATAATGACGGCCTACCAGGCCCGGTGGTGAGTTCTTTTTCATCAGTTGGTCAAGTAGAATTTGTTTTATTTTTTTCTCTTTGACTTATGATTTTGATAATGAATTGATCATATAATTAATTACTTAGATATAGAAGGCAACATCTACTAACTGTAGAACATAAAGATACAATAAAACATTTTCGCCAGCGAAACTATATGTTATAAAGTATTGCAGTTCAGTATACAAAAACTTATCTTTTCCTTTTTAAAGGATTATTGTATTAGGGAGGTTCAAACTAAGTTTAGGAATCACAATGTCGTTTCTACAAAGGTGAGTCCTGGCCGAGTCAGGTTATCACTTCCCCGAAATCTGGTCAATTACTGGCAAGGCTATTTACAAACCAATTTCACGAGTAGGATCGTGAAAAGAAATCGGTTTATAAATTTCTAACTAAATTTACATACGTGAGATATTTCAAAGTTAGTATAGAAAAGTTTTGATGCTACCAGTTGCGTATATATTGTGCAAATTCAGGTTTGGTAAATCACTACAGCAGATCTTACAGCCATGTTCTGGTAATAAGATATATAGTATATAGTATACTCTCAAGGGCTAGTCACAATTTTCTTTTTTTTTAATCTTTTTTGTTATTGTCAATACTGCAGATATTATTCTGACAGACAGATAAGAACATATATACCTCAATCCCTTCATCTTTTTTGTTTTTTCTTTTTTCAAGTGCCCTTTTTGCACTTAATTTAAAAAGGTTTTTCTTAAAAAAAATTCCCCGCAAGTGTCCTGTTTTCAGGTCAATGGTGTTCTTCGCCTACTGTACAGTTTACAGCTTATTTCCTAGTTTATAGTGGCACGGCACTGTCACCAGCAGAAAGCACCAAGCTAGTTAAGTCTAAACCATATCCATTTTCAACCTGAAAAATAAGTTAATTTTGGCTTATGTTACATGTAGCTCTTCAATTTACGGTACTGTTTTGACATCCACCAGTTGAGTTTTATATTGTGGTAAAAAACTCTTGTAACTTACTATGGAATAAGCTACTCCGTTCTCAACAAAACTAATTTAAATAAAATAAATGAATACATGGTATATGTCAAACTCAAACTTGCAAGTTAATATTTTTGGATAGACGAGACAGTGATTCTCTGACGGGTTTATCTATATTCTCGTGACTAATAATGCATGGAAAAACCCCCCTCTCCAAAATAAATCTAAAGTACTTTGTTTGGAAACTTTTGCATTATGCAATAGTAGGACCAAATGCTTTTTCTGTTTATGCATCTGCCGCTGTTGGTGAATGAAAGATGATGAAAACTTCATGGTCGGGATCTGATTCTGAGACTCCAACTTTACTCCCGAAACATATATTCCGACTCAATAAGAAAACTTAATCATGTTAATCCTCAGTTATGCATATAAGGGGGGTGTCTAGATATGTGTGTGTGTTTGTCTTTTGAAGGATCAAAATAGAACAGATGTTAAATGGTAACGTAACCCATACAATTATCACCTTGACCTTGTTTTTGGTGATTCAGGCTGATCTCCCATACTGGCAACAAACGATTCGGAGTTACTACAATCATGTATGCAAGTCTCACATCAGCGTAGAAGAAAAGGTTTTGGTCAATCATAATAAGAACTTATTACCCTCCGAATATTTACAGAAATCACTCCATAATTCACACAAATTTATGAGATCATCTTTTGCCATGTTTGTTTTTTTCTTTTTTTTTTTTTTTTTTTTTTTTTTTTTTTTTTTTTTTTTTTTTTTTTTTTTTTTTTTTTTTTTTTTTTTTTTTTTTTTTTTTTTTTTTTTTTT
>Ga0160505_100568_pt1 | contig 20533 bp, 11 predicted proteins | sample DIDeMG_FD_108225 | JGI IMG/M metagenome (GOLD analysis project Ga0160505, IMG submission 108225) | Enriched chicken feces microbial communities from UW Madison campus, WI, USA - DID2874_E49_Stillage MG | ecosystem: Host-associated > Birds > Digestive system > Large intestine > Fecal ... | reverse complement strand
CTGTTTGATTGGCGCGTCATCGCCGTCAACCATTTCAGTATCTCTAGATGCAGCTTCTCCAGTCTCGGTCTCCGACTTATCATGGCTAGCATAGACACTCTTAGCTTCGAATGTATCCAATTCCAGATGGGGCTCAGGTGTGTCCTCGTAATCGTCCACAATCTCGAGCTTCTCTATTTCTCCGCTACCTACCAGATTAGCATTCGTTGGCATGACCTGCCCTTGTAGTTCTAGCTGTTCTGTTTTTAAAACCTCTCCTTTCTCCTCATGTGTACTATCATCGAGGCTCACTTTTGGTTCCTCCTCTTTCGAGCTTTGTTCGACAGTTTCGGTCAACACATCATCAGCATTCTGTTCTAGTCCTTCATTCTTACTTTCCGTGTCCGCAACAACTTCATCGGTGAGATCCTTGAGATCCTTTAGATCCAGGTCAGTCTCTTCGACATGCTCCGACAAGCTTCCCTCAGGACTTCCCCCAGAAAGCTTTGATCCAAGATTAAGAGCAGCCTTTTGCTCTTCAGTCATGTTCTCGTACTCTTTCAACCTTTCTTCTTTTGCTTTCTTGCGAGCGAGTCTTTCTTCTTCGAGGATTCGCTTTCTCTCTGCACGTTCCTCTTCCAACTTCTTCCTTTTTGCAGCTCTTGCCTCCTCCAACCTTCTCTTCTCCTCCGCCCTTTCCGCCTCAATTCTTCTCTTTTCGGCCATTTCTCTTTGGTAGTATGGAAGTTCGGTGTCGATATCTCCGGGACGCTTCATATCCAAATCTTCTAGTTGGTTCTTTCTTCTCCTTCCACGCTTCTTTCTCTCGAACATGTCTTGTACGTGTCTTGCATCCTCGATTTCATCTAGAGGAGTAACAAAACTTTCTGCAGAAAACAATCTCACAACATTGCGAAGCTTGGGTCTTCTCTGTTGGAATAATAGCTTCTGGCGCTCTTTCTTGACAATTTCTTGCTGCAAGAACATATTTAATGATATAATGTTTTGCCTTTCAGTTTCCTTGGCCTCTGCGAGTCTTTCTTCTTGAGTCAACTCGCGTTCTTTCACTCTGATCACGGGTGTGAGGGCAGCCCTTCGAGTTTCATCTTCTTTAAGTCTCTCCAATAACTCTTGCTTATTCTGAAGGGCAGATTTTCTTGACGAAGATCTGCGCTCGCTTAGTAGTAGCAATTCTGAGTGTTTCACCTGAGGTTTTGGAGCTGAAGGTTTAGTCACCACTTTAGGTTTCTTGATCGCTGGAATTATGGTCTTCAGTCTATGCTTGCGCTTTTTGGCTCTTTCCTGGTTTTGGAGTTCACGTTCTCCTTCACTGTCGTCATCTTCTGACACGGATAGATCGGAATCAGAGAGCATCTCGTCAGAATTGACAGCCACCTCAGTATCAGAGCCATTTGTTTCTGATGCATGGCGATTCTCGTCATCTGGGAGCTCTGAAAGTTCATCCTGAGAGTTTCCGTCATTCTCCTCTTCCTGTTCGTCGCCACTATCGATTGGTTCTTCAAATTCCTCGTCATTCTCGTCTTCCTGAAACAAAAGTTGGACGTTCTCATCGTCTTCGGTGTATATCATCGATTGAACGCCCTGAGATTGCTCTTCCAATTCAATAAGCAGCTTCAACCGAGAACCCGCATTGGCTCTTCGGGCTCTTGTCGCCACCAAACTGTCGCTGTCCATGAGAAGAGTAATGAGAAGGTGTTTGACTTGACTTGACTAGGTGAGTTGTGTATGTAGGTGCACTAGGTGCTTGAGATTCTCAGAGGGACTAAGAACATGTACCAATCAATGTGCTTTGATAACCTCTTGATCTTTATCTTTTTCTCATCCACTTATTAATCTTCTTTGCAAATTTGTTGTTATAGAATCTTTATTTCGAATTACGTCTTACCTAATTTCTACTCAATCATCATTCATACCCAACTTTGACTTCAGTTTCGCAACTTTTACAAATATTACTTACTCCCTTGCAAAAGATAAAAACTACTTCTGTTCATCAAAATTCCGGAAAAGCGTCTTTATACATGGAATTCTTGGTAAAGGCTTATATTGATTTTCTTATTGTACTATAAGAGTTACAGCTTCACAACTATAACTTTTCGCCTGCCCTATCGTATATCCATAGTAAGTCCCATACCCTGCACAAAAATCCAACCACTTTACATTCTAACCTGTTAACCCATTATGTTTACATCAAAAAACCTTCTCCGGGTACTGGCTAGGCGTTTTCTCTCCAGTACGCCAATCAAACGCCATGGTCCAAAGCTTACTGCGGCATCTGCGGACGAAATGTCCCATTTCAATGCTTTGGCTTCATCGTGGTGGGATGTTAACGGTCCCCAACGGATTCTTCACAAAATGAACTTGCTCCGCATGGACTACATCAACGAAATGGTTCGCTCGCACTTGAAGTTGAACAAGGATGTGCAATCGCCTGATGACGAGATCTATATTCCGCCTTTTAATGTGGATTTGCTTCCAACACCCATCAAGTCCAGAATCTTGCAAGAACAAGATGAAAAGAGAGACGAGATCCTCATGGATCGAAAGCTCAAGGCATTGGATGTGGGTTGTGGTGGAGGTATCTTAGCTGAATCATTGGCTCGTCTTCGATACGTCGAAAGTGTCAAAGGTATCGACTTGTCTACAGATGTCTTGGAGGCTGCCAAGGTGCACTTGAAAGAAGACCCAGAATTGGAATCGAAACTCACATACAGCTTACAGGCGGTGGAGGATTTGCCCATCAACGAAAAGTACGACATCATCACCGTGTTCGAGATGCTTGAGCATGTGCAATACCCATCTAAAGTGTTATCGGAGGTGTTTGATAGAGTTGAAGATGGAGGTTGGGTGTTCTTGTCGACTATCAACAGAGACTTTGTGAGCTGGTTCACTACTATCTTTATGGGCGAACATGTATTGAAAATTGTTCCTGTGGGCACCCATACCCTTGAAAAGTACATCAACGAAAAGGAAATCCGTCAATGGGTTGAACAAAGTAAGTATAAGGAAACATTTGAGGTAACCGACTCACGTGGATGCATCTACCTTCCCGCTTATGGATGGAAGTTTACTGAGTGTGCCGAGGTCGGCAACTATTTTATGGCCATACAGAAAATCAAGTAATAACATGTATATAGAATTACAAATCCCACCGATGACTCAGTGAGCTGCACCAATCCGTAAACACCCCCGTCACGGACCTCCTCCCCCAAATATTGCGTGATATCCTACTGACAACACTTGGCAACTACCCAAATCATTAAAACTCGCTTACTGAGATGCACACTGCACACCTGGTCCCTGCTGGCCCTCCTCGTCGTCCGAATCGTAGGCATCACGTCTAGCGTTCTGGCTGTGCTTGTATGGGTCGATGTTAGTCAAATCACACTCGTCAACTGCAGCGTTCTTTGGAATCTTGACGGCAGTTCTGGCTGGCAAGATGGACTCCAATTGCTGCAACTTCTCCTCGGAAGTAAAGTTGGCCTCAGGGAACTTGACAGAGAATTTGATGAACAAGTTACCCTTGTCGCTGTTTCTGTAGATAGGCATACCCTGCTTCTCGATTACCTTGACTGCACCTGGGGCAATCACTTCACCAGGAACGATTGTAAACTTAATGTAATCACCGGAAACGTGCTTGAAAGCAACCTCACCACCAGCCAAAGCAGTCAACAAGTCAATTTCACATTCGTAAGACAAGTCGTTACCCTTTCTGGTGAACTTCTCATGTGGCTTTTCATCCACGACGAACACAACATCTCCTGGGGTCACATTTGGCTCCTGGTCACCCTCTCCGCTAAAGACAATTCTCTGACCATCCTTCATACCTGGGTCAATGTGAACCTCCAAGATCTTACGCTCGGACTGGGTTTTCTTACCCTTACAGTCGACACATCTGTCCTTTGGATCGCACATGTCTCCAGTACCCTGACAGGCATCACAAACTGTCTGGAATCTCTGGATCATAGGGCCCATTTGTCTGGTGACGAATTTCATACCAGCACCATGACAAGAGCTACACTGCTTGACCTTACCCTCTTTACCACCACGGCCCTCGCACAGCTTACACAAGATGGTCTTGTTCAAGGCCAACTTGGCCGTTCTACCCTTGTACAACTCCTCCAACGTGCACAGGATGGAGTGCTTGATATCCTTGCCTCTGGCTGGGCCTCTCGAAGCACCGCCTCCCATACCGCCAAAGCCTCCTCCGAAGAACTGCGAGAAGATGTCGTCAGCGCCCATACCACCCATTCCTGGTCCACCACCGTTCAAGCCCTCTTCTCCGTAGTTGTCGTAGATCTCTCTCTTCTGATCGTCAGAGAGAACTTCGTACGCGTGCGACAACTCCTTGAATTTCTCAGCGGCTTCAGGAGAAGGGTTCTTGTCTGGATGGTACTTCAAGGCAGCTTTTCTGTAAGCCTTCTTCAACTCGTTGTCCGAGGCGGATGGCGACACTCCAAAGAGATCGTAGAACTTAGTATCCTTCACCATGGTCTATCTATAAGTCTCGATTAATAAATATTTGGAATTAGTAAGTGCAACGGCAAGAAACTATTAGATGAGATTTTTTCTTTTCTGATTTCCAAAGTAGAACATTCTATCGCTTCCGCGGCCACGTGACTTTGCACGACCATTGGCCACGGTGGATATCTCGTGTTGAAGTGCCGATAAGACAGAGATTGGCAATCAGCAATGGGATATGAGATTGGGCTTTATTGCAGAATAGTTTTTAATGATTTTTTTTTGTCAATCGTTACGGTTTTTTAGTCGTTTGATGTCGGATGAGACATCTGTGATACTTGGTGCGAGACAACGGTCGGTACAGGAGCGATCTAAAAAGTAATCACAGAAAACGGACATAGACGAGTAAAGTAGATAGTGGAAGAGTAATGGGCGGAGAGCAAATTGATTTTAGATGTTCTGTGAGTGCAAATGAGAGGGCATCTCACCATATTGTGGATATGTAGTATCGGAATGTCATTGGATTGATGTTGGAATGATGTTCGAATGATATTGGAATCATCAGTACAGACAGGACGTGGATATGGGACGGAAATAAGATCGTCATAAACATGGGTCCTGTCCAAGAAACGAAATGAAGAAAGAAAGGTGTAAGAGATCTGGACGATCCAAAACCTGTATTGGTATCTAAATCCCCTAACCCTTGTGCTCGACAATGGTACTGACCAATTTGCCGTTCTTGATTGAGTGCAGCATCTGCTCAGGAACTGGCAATTCAACATAGTCCTCGTCCTTGAGAACATTAATATTGAGCGCAGTCGTGTTGGAGCTCACAATTTGAGAGTCAGCATCAATGGCCTCTTGCGACAAGTAGATACTTCCTTCGTCCGACTTGTCAACAGTGATGAGGGGAACTACACCAGTCACTTGAATTCCAAACTTATGCGATTTGATCACATCGATACCGGAAATCAACGATTCCACCACAACAGCAGTCTTGCTGGTCTCGGAAACGGACACCGCGTTACCCTTACCGGTGATCTGCACTGTGATACCGTTCGTGTTGCCAATGAACACCGACTGCAGCATCTCAAGGTTCACAACAATAGGCTCGGGAGCATCCACCAGCGTGAAATTTTCAATCATCCACTTATTGCCATCCACCAACTCCTTTCTGGCTGGCTTTCTCTTAGGAATGTTACTTCCCAGTGACAATGTCTGTGGCTTCTTGGGAGGTGTAGGCTTACCTGGAACCTGGGCGTGAGCTCTCAACTCTGGGTTCTTGTGGGTCATCTGCGACTTCTCCACCTTTTTGAGTCCAGAAGTGATGTTCTCACCCTGGTTTAAGTCTGCAAAAACAGCGCCCATACCGCCAGCCTTCTGTGCTGGCTCTTCAAAAAACGAGGCAGGGGGGGCTGGTGGTGGAGGTGGTGGAGGGGCCGAGGCGCCGGCGCCAGCGCCCGCAGCAGGAGCAGGAGGTGCCGAGGTGCTCTTTTGGGCAGCAATTGACTCGGCCAATGGCTTACCGTTGGAGTTCCACGATGGGCCTGTGGCATGGTACTCCTTGACGTACGCACGCAATTGGTCAAAAATGGCCAAAAACTGCTTGACCCACTCCACTTGCTTGGGGTCCTTGTCCTTAAACTCCTTCATAACTCTGTTAGACCAGAACTGGGCGCTGTCCTTGAATTCTGGCACATACGAAACCGGAGTGTCGGTGACAATCCAGCCAAGCACAGGCGCACCCTCGCTGATGGTGTTCAAATGGTTGAAGAAGTTAGAGCGGCGATTGGCATCTTTGAGGGCAGAGATCTTCTCAATCTTGGCATTGATAGGCGCCAACAATTCCATAAACTGAGGATCTGACACTGCTGGTTTCTTGGTGGACGACACGAGGTCCAAGAATTTTGCCTGCTCCTCAAATGCGGCCTTCAAAGTGGCAGCAGCCTCTCCCACAACAGGATCGACCTCCTTCGATGACAAAACGAAGAGATCAATGGTGTCCTTGATGAACAAATCAAATTCCTTAACAAATTTGGCCTTTTCGGCAAGAGTTGGCGGAGCAGGGGCTGCAGAAACCGCAGGAGCAGCAGATTTGGCAGCAGGAGGGCCAGCAGGAGTAGCGCCGCTTGGAGCAACCGACTTGGAAGTGGCACCTGAAGGTTTAGGGCCGGAAGACTGGTTTGTTTCCTCCTGGAAGATTGTTATGTCCTCCAAACGGGAGGTGGCAGCCTCCAAACGCTTGAGAATGGTGACAATGTTGTACCCTTGGACGTTCAATTGGTTCTCTTCCGAATTTGCAGAGTTAGGCATGGTGATATATGGTATAATGAAGAGTGTTAGAGGTGGAGGTGAGGTTATGTGTGAAGGGTACAGGTTTATATTTGGGAGTTCGAGACGACATAGAGATAATGTATGGTGGACTGAATGAGAACAAGAATGAATAATAAATAGAAATTGACTGACTTATTAATTAAAAAGTAATTCCAGCATCGAAGGGTAATTTTTCTGGAAAAAATTCAGACATTTGACTCCCGTTCCGTCCGGCCAATTCCTACTGAAGATACTTCTACCATATATACAGGAGCAATCACCATTTATCCAACTATCAAAATTATCCATCAATCTTCACCACTCATAAGTCGCCACATGCCCGAGCCGGAGAACCAGGAGCTTCCTCCACAAAAGCTCCACTATCTTCGTGAGCACGCGCCGCTTCTCGAAGACGAGCCATTCTACGCCAACTACGCCCCAAATGTCCCAATAGCCATTGATCTTGGGTCTGCCAACGTCAGGGTGGGACTCACCAATGCCACTACGCCACACAACGTGTTCCCGACACTTGTAGCAAAGCACAGAGACCGTCGAACGAACGTTAACTTGACACTTGTCGGAAACGACATTTTCAGAGAAGCTCCATATTTCTCCACTTTACGGTCCAATGCCAAATCTCCCTATGATGGACCGCTCATCACCAATTGGGAGTATATTGAGAATATTCTCGATTATCTGTTTGAGCACTTAAGTGTAACTTCAGAGAATGGAAGACTCAACAATCCAATTGTCATGACGGAACCTTTGGCATGCCCTCAGAGCCAGAGGAAAGGCATATATGAGCTCATATTCGAGACTTATCAGGCCCCCAAAATGGCCACAGGTATCGACTCGTTGTTCTCGTACTACTACAACTCGCCAAAAAGAGATGGTTTGGTGGTGAGTGCTGGAAATGAGCTGACTCATATTATTCCACTCTTACTGGGCCAGGGAATTCTCCTGAACAGCAAGCGGATCGACTGGGGAGGCAGCCAGCTGGCTCAGTTCATGCAAAAGATGCTAGCACTCAAGTATCCCTACTTTCCCTCGCGACTCTCGAAGGACCAGACCACTCATATTCTCCAAGACCATGCGTATGTTCTGAAGGACTACGCAACAGAGTTGGCCGAATACTTGAGCATGGACAAACTTGAGAAAAATGACGTTGTCATACAGGCGCCAGTGGAAATTGCGCCAGAAAAGGCCAAGAAGTCTGACGAGGAATTGGCTCGCCAGGCTGCGAGAAGAAAAGAGCAGGGTAAGAGACTTCAGGAGCAAGCGCAGAAAAAACGCTTGGAGAAACTCATACAAAAGGAACAGGAACTTGAATACTACCTGCAACTTCAAGAGACGTTGTCGGGACTTAGCAAGGCTGAGGCCGAGAGAAGAGCACAAGCTGAGGAATTTGAAAGTGTATCCGATTTGCACAAGTATGTTGACAACCTCGAGAAATCGCTCAAAAAGGCTCGTTCTCAGGATATCGAGGCTCCTGATGAAGAAGTGGATCCTGCAACTGCATGGCCCCTTGTGGACATTCCAGACTCGGAGTTGAGTGAGGAGGACGTCAAGGAGAAACGTAGACAGAAGCTTCTCAAGGCAAACTACGATGCCCGCATGCGAGCAAAGGAAGAGAAGGAGAAGGAGGAACAGGAGAAATTGAAGTACCAACAGGAACAGGAGGAATGGCGTAAACGTGACTTGGACGACTGGTGCACATCCAAGAGACTTGAATTGGCACAACACATTGCCCAATTTAAGAAGCGGGCCAAACTCATGGAAGCTATGAAGGACAGAAAGTCTATGGCTGCCCAAAAACGTATGAAGAGTATAGCTGACTTGGCGAACGACCTGACCAGTTCGACCACTGCGGCTTCGAGAAAGCGCAGAAGAAACGCTAATGTGACAATTGATAATGATCCCAACGATACTTTTGGAGCAAATGATGACGACTGGAATGCCTACAGAGATATTAGTAGTGCATCCTTGGAGGAGGAACAGGACGAGACCAATGCAGAAATCTTGCTGATTGAAGAGGAATTACTCAAGTATGATCCAGATTTCCACCACGAAGACACATTCGCTGCATCAGAGTCGTTTGACTGGAAGAATCTGGTGTTGCACAAGTTCATTCATGGACCGAGACAGAGCTTGACGCTAGCAATGCAAGCCGAGGGCCACGATCCTGACGAATTGCTTAACCATCCAGAAATTATTCGCCGTAACCACCAGCTTCACATCAACATCGAGAGAATCAGAGTTCCTGAAGTTTACTTCGAGCCACATATCGCCGGCCTTGATCAGGCAGGTATTCCAGAGATCATCCAAAACCTCTTATTCCGTAACTTCGACGGCAACTTCAATGTTGGTGGCCAGCTGAGAGCTATGATCGAGAATGTGTTTGTTACTGGAGGCTCGTCACTTCTCCCCAACTTTACTGATAGATTGTCATCGGAATTGACTAGTTTATTGCCTTACGGATCGCCTCTTAACGTCTACAGAGCACAGGACCCTATACTTGATCCCTGGAAAGGCATGCAGAAGTGGGCAAACTCGCAAGATTCATCCAACTCGTACGTGAGTAAAGAGGAATACGAGGAAATGGGTCCCGAGTATATTAAGGAGCATGGACTAGGCAACGCCACTCTCCGAGGCTTGTAATTTAGGTACTTGCACGTTATGTCCATTATCAATGCTATCTATGTTACACTACTTTTTTGCGTTCGGGTTGATACCCTTTCTCTTCTTGCTTCTAATGACAGACTTCTCGATGAGCTCCTTATCTTCAGTCTCGTCGAACTCAGCGAAGTCGTCATGAATAATACCTTCCTCCTCAGCCTCGGCCCTGGCCAACGACTCCTTCTCCTTAGCACCAGCCTTGGTGATGTCGTGAGGCGATGGTGCAATCTTCTTGAACTTGGCGACGTAGAAACCGTCCACATTGTACGTGTGTGGATAGTAACGTCTGGTCAACAGGAGCTTGTCACTGAAGTGCTTTCCTCTATAGGAAGTGAAACCTTCTTTTCCGATTTGCAAGCCGGTCTCAACAAGTTTGACGTTAGGTCTCTTTCTCAATGCATAATCCACGACAGCCTCGTTCTCGTCCACAGCGATGGAACACGTAGAGTAGACAATGACACCTCCAGTGGCAGAGTTGGCATCCACAGAGTCAATGGCACTTAAAAGCAATTGCTTTTGCAAATGTGGAATTTGAATGAAATCCTTCTCAGTACGGCTGACCTTGACTGACTCATCCTTTGCAATGACACCAGTACCGGAACATGGAGCATCCAACAAGACTCTGTCGAAACCTCCAATAACCTTAGGGAATTCACGAGCGTCGTAGTGACACACAATGGTGTTCTTACATCCCAAACGCTGGATGTTGGCAATCAACGACTTAGTTCTGGCTTTGTTAGCATCGTTAGCGAAAACACACCCAGTGTTCTTCATCAATGCAGAGATGTAAGTAGTCTTACCTCCGGGAGCCGCAGCCATGTCCAAAACACGCTCGTTCTCCTTAGGATCTAATGCCATGACTGGCAAGAAAGACGAAGCTGCCTGCAAGATGTACTGACCAGCCAAGTATTCTGGAGTGGCACCAATAGGAACCTGCGAGTCGAAAATTTGCAAACCAACCTTGGTCCAAGCACCAATTGGCTGCAAGTTGACACCTCTATTGACCAAAGTCTGGGCCAAGTCTCTTCTTCTGGTCTTCAATGTGTTGGTTCTGATGGTAATTGGACGAGCCACTTCGTTTGCCTCGAAGAACTCCATAGCCTCCGATGGAGAAAACAAGTTGAACAACTTCTCAGCCAAGAACTCAGAGTAGCCGAAATATTCGCAAATGTCACTTAACAACCGAGTGGTGTAATCAGCTCTGGACTTACCTTCCTCAGAAAGTTCCTTGAAGTTCTCCAAAACCTTGACAATTTCAATCATTCTGGTTCTCACAGCGGTAATGTCCACTGGCTGACCAGCCAATGCCTCCTCTTCCTCCTCAGTAGGCAACACCTTGGCTCTAGGCTGTGGAGCACCTTGGACCAACTCCAATTCTGCCTCTTCAGCCTCCAACTCCTCATCCTCATCCAACGCCTTGGAGTATGCCTCCATGTTGGCAGCGTTCAAGTTCTCCAAGTCATCCTCATCATCTTCATCGTCAGAGAACATAGGACGTTCTCTTTCTTCCTCATCAGAGTCTACAAGCTCATCATCTCCAACATCGAATTCGTCATCAGGAATGTCATCGTTGTCATCCTCTGCATCGTCATCATCAAAAAGAGATCTTTTGGCACTGGCCAATTCTTCAAGATCAACCTCAGGGAGACCCTCAGGGTGCTCCTCGATGTCCTCAGGCTGACGCTTTTCATTACGCTTGGACTTCTTAGATTTGGCAGATCCAGCATCTTCATCCCTCTTTCTCTTGTCTTTTTTAGCAGGCTTTCTCGTAGCCTTGGCGTCCTTGTTTCCCAAGAATTCATCCAATGTAGGAGGAACGCCCTGCTTATTTTTAGCCCTTCTTCCCATAGTGAATAGTGATGAGTTAGTAAAAAAAAGTGCGATGAGATGAGAAAATTCGCACTATAGAGGCTCACGATGCCAGTTGACATAGTACTCAGAACTAATTAACCAAGATATTTTTTTTTGTGCCCCTGCTAGAATTGCCTATATTTTATATATCCACCAGCATATATATCATCTAGAATATATCCACAATGGACTCTTCAAAGAGCAGAACGACTATCCGGGCCAACCAGCACGCCTTCATTACGCTTCCTTCTGAAGGTGTCAAGATTGCATACTTAAGAGATGACGGGGCAATTTCACTTGGAAAGTTTGGAACTTTCAAGGTTTCCACGATTTTGGGCCATCCATATGGAACCACTTTTGAAATCACCGACGACCAGGTGGCTGTACCCATCAAGTCTATGACACATACCGAAGAGAACATCTTGGAGAACGAAATGGATGACGAACTCACCAAAGACCAGCTCACCAAGTACTTCGAGGTGAGTGCCGAAAGCAACCAGGACATTATCAACATTGGATCCAAGATTCAGAAGCTTGACAACAAACAGATCGATGATTTGAAGAAGCTGGGTGCTTCGTCAGACATTGGCCAGAAGATCATTGAACAGATCATCGCTGGCCATGGAGGATTCGATAAAAAAACCCTCTTCTCTCAGCAGAAATACTTGCGTCGGAAACAGCAGAAGTTCTTGCGTAGATTCCAGGTAGATTATGTGGGTCTGTCGCAGCTCTTGCAATATTACATCGAGAAGGACTTGCAGAAGGTGCTTGATATGAGTGAGGAGACGCTTGGCTTGTTACTTAACCACGCCAATATCCGCCCTGGAGGAAACTACTTGGTGGTTGACGACACTGCCGGTGTGGTTGTGTATGCCATGTTGGAGAGAATGCAAGGTCAAGGCTCGATCATGTTGGTTCACGAGAATGAACACGCCAACTTGGCCGCATTGAGGCACCTGGACTACTCGGAGGAGTATCAACAGAAGATGATCAAGACAGTCAGCTGGCTCCAGTTTATTGAGCCTGAAAACGAGAAAATCGCCTGGCAGGAGCTTTCACAAGAGGAGATTGATGCCATGAAACCCAACAAGCAGCTCCAATATCATAGAAGACTGAAACGTGCTGCCGAGATCAATGATGCCATTGAGTCAATAGAGAGAGGCAATTTTGATGCGTTGGTGGCCGTTTCCACCCTCAGCATACCGTCGTTCCTCGAGTATGTGATTCCAAGAGTGGGAGGCTCCAGACCATTAGTGTTCTACAGTCAGTTCAAGGAGATGCTCTTAGAGACCCAGCACGAACTTGCAAAGGATAAGAGGGTGTTAGCACCTTCCATTTTTGAGACCAGAGCCCGTATTTATCAAACCATCAAGGGCAGATTGCACCCACTCATGACCTCTAGAGGCTATGGAGGATACGTTCTTAGTGGCACTAGAGTGTTCCCAGCAGGTGGCCATATCCAGGCAGTTGGAAAGGGATCGAGAAAGAAACCAAGGCAGGAAGTAGAGGTTAAGACAGAGGACAAGACAGAGACCACAGCAGAGACAGAGACTACGACAGAGGCCACGCCAGAAAGTGGTAGTGTCGAGACTGTCAAGTCAGACCCTGGTGATGAAATCAATCCTCCACCAGTGAAAGACGAGCAAAGTGTTGACGTTGAAATGGCCTAGTATTTTTAGCATCTATATATCATGGCCCCAGCATATTTAATTCCATTCAATATCTCTTGTGCAAAGTTTGTGGAGAAGTGCCAAATCTGAGTGTTTTCTCCATCCCAACACACACCGTAGCTTTCCAGCCAGATCATAGTATTTCCCAACGTCCCAATTACTCGGAAGCAACTTTGCTGTAGCATCAACCTGCTCTTCATATCCCAATTCAAACAAAAAACCCCTACAATTCAGCGGAAGTACTATATTCCTCACGAGTGCACTGTAGAACTCTGTATCTCCCACTAGTGCTAGCTGGGGCTCGAAGAGCCGAACAGAATCCTCGGGCCCATCCAAGACCACCGGTTTCAAGTAGTCCTCTAGAGGAATGTACGGAGGATTTGCTGTGACAAAGTCTACTTCTCCCAACTTGTTTGTCAATCCCTCATCGAATACATCACCATAATGAACATTGACATCAACATCGGAGTGCTGGCAGTTTCTTGTAGCCAAAGAAATCGCTTTTTGCGAGATATCAAACGCATTTACATTCCAATTGGGTAGTTCTTTTTTCATGAAGATGGGAATGCATCCCGTTCCAGTACATGCATCGATCATAGCCAATGGGTGAAGAGGTCTCAAAATATCCACTAATCTCTGGACCCATTCTTCGGTTTCCCACCGTGGAATCAACACTCCAGGCTCACAGCGTATCTCAAGACTTCCAAAGGGCTGACTGCCTAAAATGTACTGGAGAGGTACCTTTTTGGCACGTTTATAGATAGCATCTTTCCATTGGTGTCTTGGTAGCTCGTTCTTGATCCATCGTAGCTCGTTCTTCGCAGATTGCAAGTTTTGATTGGCTTTAAGCAATGGAGGTAGTAGTGGAGAATATTCTCGAGCTAGTCGGGCTAGTTTGGGCGAGATCCGTGGCATTTTCAGGATACGATGAGTTCGATGAGATCGAATATACCAGACATCATGAACAATACCGGAAACAATACAAAATGTAAATTACAATTTATCAAAGACTGGAAACATCTGAGAATTCTCCAATTTCTAAATCTCTACAACTTCTCTCCGCAATGTCTATTCTATTTACAAGTTACAAACCCTTTCTCACATAGTACATGTACGCTCTCTCGTGAACGTGTTCGGGGAAGGGCGTGATCACCTCCGAATGACCAGGTCTAGCCACAGGGTCGTTCAAGTACACAGCATGGCACGTCTCGAAGGAAATCTCAATATGATGAGGCAACACTGCAAATGCTCCAATGAAAGGTCTGGGGGTCCATGGTGTGAAGTATGGCTTGGATGGGTCCTGACGACCGAACAAGCCATTTTGCCATGGAAGATTCACCTTGGCACTTGACTCATCTTCCACCACAGCGTCTTTCGACAATGGAATGTGTGTCAGCAAGGACTTTCCGAAAGAGGTGGAGTATGGCACCAATTTCGAGTCCTCAGGCAACTTCTGCTGCTCAGCGTTGGTACGAAGCTGCTCCAACTGCAGAGAAACAATCTCAGACAAAACTTTCTTCACCTGAGCGGCAGTCTTGGCTGCTTCCTTCGATGCAAAGTCGGTGCTTTTGGTGGAAATGTACTTCTTACAATTTTCCTGAGAGTACGCACCCAACAACTCACTATCCGCCTGCTTCAAGATCTTGTATGCTTCGAGGCACTTGGCGTCGTCACCTTTATGAAGAGCTACCTTGGCAAAAGCTGTTGGCTTGAGCTCCTCCACATCTTTACCCTTAGCTACAGCCAAGATTTTGGACAAGATAGATTCTCTGGTTGTAGCCCTTTGTTGTGCAAGCATGACCTTCTCCACATCGCTGTTGAACTTCTTGACTGCTTCAAGCTTGTCGACCTTGTTGCTGGAGTCCAAGGTGTTCAAAGACTCTGGCTTGTTCTGCTTCATGTCCCATACATCCTTGGGCTTTTGTCTGACAAAGGAAACATACTTGTTCCACACGCCAATTTGTCTGTTGTCAACCTTGACGGCCTGCTCGACACTGGGCTTCACACGGCCCATGGCAAGCATCACCTTGTCTGGGTTGACGGAAAACACATCTCCACTCTTCAATGGGAAGGAGGGATGCTTGATGGTAACGCCGTTGACCTTGACATGACCGTTTTTAATGAACTCACGTGCTTGTCTGATAGAGGAGGCAAACATGGCTCTGAACAAGGCAAACTCCAATCTTTTCTCCAAAGTAGCATACGTCTGCAACACCATGGGGGTGGGGGCCACATCCACACCCTTCAACGAGGCGTCCAACTGGGCCACAGACTCCAAGTCGGGACTAAAAAGAGTTTTCCATCTGGACTCTGTCAAGTGTTCACCATGGTAGGCTCTTGTTTCCTGCTTGGCAGTCCATTTCTGCTGAAATAGAGACTTACCCTGGTATCTGACCTGGTTTTTTTTGTACAAGTTGAACAAGTTGTACTTGTTCATGGATGCACGCACCCGGCCCCTGGCCGTCGAGTAGAGATTGGCTGCTTTTCTGGGCATGGCGTGGTTGGGAACGTTAGAGGTTGTAGGTTGGAAAAACTCTAGAAAAAAGGTCGTGCAGAGGCCAGGTTTATGGTATTGAAAATCCATGGTTGATTTACGGTATGATGGCGGGAATTGAGAAGAAACAAGGGATGGAAGAGGGTTATAGTGGAGAAGAAATTAACTATCATTTCCATTTTATTTTCAAATCATGAATTTTTGGAGGAAAGTGCATTTGGGTTGTTAAGTTAGTCTCATGATCAAATAGTGTGCGAAGAGTGTGAGCCATTTAGGATACATGCCATGGACATGAATTCTTGGAAAGATAGAAGATATGGAAGACTTTACGGATAGTAAATGAAAGTTTCAGAAATCAATTTGGAATTGAAAGAATTTGAAGATCATTTTGAATTCCATTAAATACAAATACTCTACAAAAAGATGGGTCAATGGGAAATTTGACTGGTAATTGGACTTCACATACAATCATGATTAAAGAAAAAAAGAATTGATGAACAAGATGATTAACAAATTAAAAGCAACAGACAGATTAAAAGTCAAAAAATAAAACAAAGACAAACCAAGTGGTTGCAAACCAACCTTCTCATGTATCTCCACATAGACATATCGACTGGTTTACCTGTATGAACACCACCCATCTCAATACAACTCCATTATGACTAGACAGTGGAGCCTAGACCAGGAAATCAGGCTCTTCAGCCTAGTATGTGACTATAAGCCTGCTGGAGAGAAAAAGACTGAAAATATGGCACAGATTGTGGTTCATATTAACAAAGACACTGACGAACCTTTCACGGCAGACCAGATATGGGACAAGTTGGCCCAACATTATGACTTGAAGAAGGTTGATGAGATCGAGAACGAAGAAGACGGAGAAGAAGATTCACGCTCAGATCCCGAGAAGGAGCAACTACCGGACATAAAAAGTGAAGTCACAGAAGATGAGAAACAGGCATCGAATACAGTTTTGGATGCTGAGGACAACGACATCGCCATTGACTCGTCAGAATTGAGTGATGTCGAAGGTGAGGAGGCCGAACTAGCGAAACTTGAAGACGAGCAGCTATTGGCCGTGGAGGATAAAAGAAGCCGACGCAAATCCACACCAAAGGATGACAAGGAAAAGGTTGAGAAGACTGATAAGAGTGAAAAGGAAAGGAGCGACAAAGAGAAGGAAAAGAGCGAAAAGCCTGAAAAGGAAGAGGCGGGTCTGAGAAAGAGAACAAGGTATGTGGCCAAACTTGACACAGCTGAGAGTGCTCCAAAAAGACGTCTGCTGAGAGCCAGTACTCCACCAGCCACGAAGAGGCGCACACGCTCTGAGTTGGTGCCAGAGGAAGAGAGCACTCCAGGGGAAGAAAACGAGAATATGGAAGAGGAGGAACCTGAGCCAGAACCAGAACCCAAAACGAGAAGAAGTACACGACAGGCTGTGAGAAGAAGTGTTCGAAAGAGATGAGGAATGAAAAGAGGGATCATGAATCTGAAAGAAAAAATAAGAAGGACCTGAATATGAAGTACTTAGAGTGGTAATTTGAGAAACCAAGAGGGAATGTTGTCAGAGTAAATGGACTTTTCACTTGACCTCGAAACTTATGGACTGAAATTTGATAATGCAGCTTGGGAAATATAGACTGATTGCCGAGAAGGTTGTTAAAAGGAATTTGACTTCTAGAGATACATAGTGTATTAGTCCGGCACCGTCAATAGGAAATAGGTGTAATAGCACGGTAAGGACGGGTTGCTTGAAATGAATGAATCAAAAAAGATCAACGAATGACAATCTGAATCTTCATACGTAAACTACGACATTCGGGTACTGATGAAATCGATCACCAATGAATGATAGTTGATTTATAGGAATTGTAAGTTGTTTTCTCGACCACAGCGTGGTTTCAATTATCAACTGAGAGTAACCCAGAAAAGAGAAAGAAACATCCTTTCAATTTTGATCTAAACCAATATTCGATTAGTCTCAAACTTCGCCTTTTTTCGGCAATCTCCCTATTGGAACATTCCTTTTACATCATCCAGCGTGGAGCCATTTTTAATCAAATCTGTAAGGCAAGAGAAATCGAGGTGGGGAAGGGTTACGATAATTCTACTAATCGCCAGACAAGATCAATGGACTAAAAAGATGACCTAGAATGGCTAAGAATGGTTAAGAGGGGCCATGCTTACCCAAGATTGCCTGAAAACTCCTAGGTGCCAAGAGTGTCCGAAATGTCCTCCAACTAGTACCAGTAAGTGAAGGCGACCTTACAAAAGTGGAAATTTGACAAGAAAGAGAAGCCGAAAGGACCGAGTGGGGTTCGTCACCATTCCTACAAATGATTTTGGCAAATAACATTCTTTTAACAGACGACATGTTAAGTCAAGATTATTAGAAGGTGAAAGCGAATCGCATCTAACGGCCAGTCATACCATGTTTTGGTACTTCGGGTAGCTTAAGGTGTCAGCTTGGATTCCTTTCGGATCTACATTTCTATTCTTAACTGCTTTAATCTATTGTGTTCTAATTGTACCTACCAGACCAGCACAGCAGCTGCAACCTCCACTATGGTCGTCGTCCGAGTCAAACTCATCGGAGTCCATGTCATCGAGTTGCTGGTCCAAGAGCTTGACGTCAATCTTGGGCTTTTCAGCTGGGGCCTTCTCAGTTTGGCTAGGAGTGGTTGGTTGGGAGTTGTCCATGGTGATTTCACAAAAAATCTGCAGGAAAACAAATAAGCCTGGTGGAGAGAATGTGACAGACAAAGACGACTAGTGACTGAATATAATTTACTAGAATTGATTACTTGAAGAGATCACATGGACAAATCTTGGTGTCCTCATGATATTTCTTCCCTTTTGGCACTAGTTGTTACAAACAAGTAGATCCTATACCAAATTAAAAGAATCATACATTAATTATTAGAATAAAGTCTCTGAAGTGAAAAGCCATCAGGCAATGCAAATTATACAGGGTTACGACATGAAGGCCCAGAATTTCTCCCACAAGTTCTTTGGAGGAGTGTCATCCCAAACCATTTCGTCGACATCTCTGACACCAGTGTCGATATCACACTCATCCAATGGGAGCAAAAGAGTGCTCAACCTCCAAGAGTTCCTACCGTTGAAGTAAATATGAGCGATCAACCAGGTGACGGCAAACAAAATGACCGAAACATAGTAGACAAAGAAGTCAGACACATTGAAGGCAAAGAACACACTGTAACCTTGGACGAAAACAAGAATGAAACAGAGGATGAAACCATAGTATGCAATAAATGGCAGTCCCCAAGCCTGGAATGGCAAAGAGTCTCTAGAGATGTTTCTGGACTTCAAGATTCTCATGAATCTGATGTGAGAGTAAGAAATATTAACCCAGGCGATCAAACCTGCAACAGCAGTGATATTCAACAACCAGTTGAAAACGGTGTTACCGTTGTTAGACAACACAAGGTAACCCAAGGCGCCGAAGATAGCAGTACTGAACACAGCGACATATGGAATACCATGCTTGGTGGTCCTGGTGAAAACCTTTGGTGCAGCACCAGCTTGGCCCAAACCGTACAAAATTCTGGAACCGGAGTAGACGTTAGAGTTGGCAGCAGAGATGATGGCCATCAAAATAACAGCGTTAAAAATGTCCGGCAAGATCTTGGTGCCGGAATTCTTCATTGCAACAATGAAAGGAGAAGAAGCGGCGAACGAGTTCTGGTCATTCAACTTTTCGTCGTTGTATGGAATCAACAAACCCATAAAGAAGATACATCCCACGTAGAAAATCATAATACGCCAGATAACCTTTCTGATGGCAGCAGGAACCGTCTTTCTTGGATTGGCGGTCTCACCACATGAGATACCAACCAACTCAACACCCTGGAAAGTGAACAAAGCGGAGATCAAAGAAGACAACCAGGCCAAGAATCTGTCAGTGTTCAAGTTGCTGACGAGGTCAGCACCAGCACCCCAAGCACCTGGGTGTCTCCAGTATCTGAAACCCACTGGGCCAGTCTTACCAGCACCACAGACCATACAGAGGGCGTAGATCAACCAACCAACCACGGCTATGACCTTGATGGATGCAATCCAGAACTCAACCTCTCCGTAAACCTTGACTGGGAACATGTTGCTACAGGTAATAATAACGAAGAAAATGGAGATCCAGGCAGCCAAAGGAACAGCATGGGTCCAGTACTGAATAACCTGACCAACGACGGAGATTTCCAATGCAAAAGTAATACACCAAGAGAACCAGTAGTTCCATCCATTGGCCACACCCAAAGCTGGAGAGCAAAAACGAGCAGAAAATTGGGTGAACGAGCCAGACACTGGAATGTAAGTGGCCATCTCTCCCAAACTCTGGGTCACGGACCACGCCAAGGTGGCGATGAACAAGTATGCAAAGAGAGCCAACACTGGGCCGGCACTAATAACATTCTTGGTGGAAATGAAAAGACCAGTACCAATGGTACCTCCAAGAGCAATCATGGAGATATGTCTGGCCTTCAAGTTTCTCTTGACCTCACCTTCCACCTTGAGATCATCAAATGATTCCAAGTCACGAATATATTCTGTGTCCTTTGAGGACGATTCCTTGTTAGCGTAATTCATGATACGGAATTATGGACTGCGAGGAGGGGGATTGATACCACTTTTTATAGAGGTCCTTATCTGGAGTGTAGCCAAGACCGTCAGGCCGAGTCAAAAAAAAGACAAAAAAAAAAAAAAACAAATATGATGCCCCAAAACGCCAAAAAGAAACGCCGAACCTGCCTCTAGAGTGCCGTTTTGCAGCCTGTCAAAATGCCTTTGCCGTATGCCATTTTGAGATTTTGTCCATTAAAGGCAAACCTACCTTTTTACAGTCGCTACCAATTGCACTTAGTGGCAATATTCGGAGAACCCCTGGGTAGATTCCGTCTTCCACTCTGATAAGGTAATCACCACGAGGGTCTATCTGAGTTATGCGGAGTCGTGGAACTATGTCATCGTTGTTGAGTTCTTTGGCGGGTGATCGATCCTTCGCTGGCAGGAATTTTTTTGCTTTTTTTTTTTTTTTTTTTTTTTTTTTTTTCCCCTT
>Ga0160505_100567_pt1 | contig 20587 bp, 9 predicted proteins | sample DIDeMG_FD_108225 | JGI IMG/M metagenome (GOLD analysis project Ga0160505, IMG submission 108225) | Enriched chicken feces microbial communities from UW Madison campus, WI, USA - DID2874_E49_Stillage MG | ecosystem: Host-associated > Birds > Digestive system > Large intestine > Fecal ... | reverse complement strand
TAATTCCTCCTTTTTGATAGACGCACCTGAACGAGTTATTATCTCTCCTGGATACTAGACATCTCCTATTTGCATCCGCTGTCAGTGCTGGCTACAGACACCACGACCCCACGATGCTAGTAGAAGAAACCACCATGTCTTTAACGTCGTCACCGCAAACACCACCCTCGACGTCGCAGCCGACGTCGAAGCTGCTGCGCAAACTGACAAAATACGAGACCAAGTACCCCGAGCTACTCAAAGCATATCGCGCCGAGCAGGCACGAATCGAGCGCCTGGAGGAGCTGCTACAGGAATGGGGGGTCTGCGATAGTGTCGACGAGATTGACAAGATTGAGGACGTGCTTAGATCTGGCACTACTGCTTCTGGCGCGGACACTACAACCAATAGCGAGAGTACCTACGCCGATAATAGCGACATTGAAAACGAGGCCGAAGAAACTGTTGTATTGCGGATTGAAAAGGAATCGTTAGAAGAACAAATTGAGCTCATTAACAAGGAAAACGCTGATCTCAAACTGCGCTTGTCCAGCGAGACCGCTGCCGAAAAGTCAGATCGCATGGAAATCAGCAGTCTTGTGTCAATTGTGGCAGAGAAGGAGGAGAAGATCCAGCAGCTTTTGCAGGAAAATGCAGAGCTACAACAAACAGTTAAAAGTACAGAGACCCGGCTGGGGATTTTGCGAACTGGATTACAAGCACAAGAATCGCAGCGGCAGCGCGACTCGCGCCTGAAACAGAGTCTAGATGCCGCGCAGGCTGGCCGGGACGCAGCGCTGCGCGACCGCGACGCATTGCGGACACAGCTTGCTAATCTTCAGAACGCCGCTGCCGACCACGCGGAGCAGCTGCGCACAAGCGATGACCGCATGGCCGATAACCACTCGCGCATGGCCGAGCTCGCTGACCGACTCGCCGACAGCACCAAGCAGAACAAGGCGCTTGAAATGGAGCTTGAGCGCTGCAGGGCCACGCTCCAGGATCGGTCGCGCGAACTTGCAGCTTTGCAAAAATGCATCAATTCTTCTGAAGACTCGCAGGACCTGCAGTTCAAGGAACTCGTGGTACGCTTGCAACAGGCACAGGCGGCGCAGGCAGCGCTGGAGCAGGAAACCTCACAGGCTGCTAAAAAGCGTGCGCGCGAGGCGGCGACGCAGCGACGGCAGCTGCGAGAACTCCAAGACGCGCTAGACCTCGCTGAGCGGGAGAAGGCGCGGTACGCAACCGACGCGCGCGAGCTGCGCAGCTCCCGGTCCTTGGCAGACGACCGTGTACTACTGGCGGAGCAGGAGGCCGACGAGGCGCGACAGGAGGCACTGCAGCTGAAACAGACGCTAGCGGGCACCGAAACGGCCCTCAAGTCCGCGGGCAAGACCATTGCGGACCTCAAGGGCATGCTGCAGGCGGCGCAGGCCCGCGTCGACCGTCTTAGCACCGACGCCCGGGCCAACCAGATTAATCGCCTGCGATCACAGAAATCGACCATGGCGCTGAACTCAACGCTTTCATCTACCCCTGCGGATAATGCGCGCGCGCCATCACCCTCCGCAGCAGCAGTAACGGCTGGCGTGCCCAACGTTGCCTATATAAAAAACGTACTCTTGGGATACCTTGAGCATAAAACGCAGCGGCGGCTGCTTTTGCCCGTCGTGTCGACTGTGCTTGAGTTCAAGGACAATGATGAGGCTCGCTTTCTTGCGGCCATCAAATGAAATGACATCATAAAAACTACTACTACACTAATAAGCCCCTTACGGCATCACATAATAATACTCGGTTACTCTAATAATAAACATTTTGCATTCTTGGATCAAATCAGCTATTACAAATTTTTTTATGGAGGTTATCGTTGTGGAGGGCGTCATCATCGTCGTTACTGCGGAACAAGCCACTGTGGGAGGTCCTGATACCACTGCGAGTTGATACAGTCGGCCACAGTCATTTGGCGATCAGTGTCAAGAATCTCGGCGACACGGATGCCAACGTTGACGCCATCAATTGTCGAGTCATGCTCCAAGATCAAGCCCTGTGGCTGTTCCCGTTTCCATTGCCGCACGTCGTTGTACACGTCTTCGGCTGTCTTTCCCCCCTCGTTGACCATCCAGTCAAACGTATCGCGATCCCAAAAGACACTAATAAGGCCAAATTGGCGTGAAATGGCCCGGATGCGGTTGTCGCTCGCGCCATACGGTGGCCGGAAAAACTTGGGGATGATGCCGGCAGTGGCATTCATGGCCCAAATAGACCACTGGATTTGCGCCGCTACTTCTTCTTTTGAGAGCTCGGCCAGATGCGCATGGCTCCAGGTATGGCTAGCGAGCAGATGGCCCTGGTCATTTTGCAGGCGGAAGATGTCAGGAAAGCGTACGACATTGATTCCCTGCGTGAAAAAGGTGGTTTTCCCAGGCAAATGGTCAAGCAGCTTGGGGGTAGCAGGGCCAGGTCCGTCGTCAAATGTCTGCGACAGCAGGGGGCACGTGAAAACGTCGTCGGGTGCAATGCATCGGAAGCAGTCAAAGGAGCAGTGCTCAGGGCGGATTCCTACGCAGCTGCCGAGTGTGCGCGGCGGGACCTCGGGCAGGTTGTCCAGGTTAATGTTGGGCATGGGGATATACGGCGGGTACTCGCCGGGCCATTGCGTCATGCCCGTCAGATCCGCGAGCCACTGGGGGAAGGGCTCGCGGCCATAGACAGACGAGACAAGCTTGCCGCCATGGTTCCACTTGGGCTGGTGCGGTGCGAGATTGAGGGTGATCCATTTTTCGTTGTCGTCGTGATCATTGTATCTGTGGCAGTCGAACTTGTGATGGCTATCACGGTGACAATCCCTATGGTATCCATCGTGGTCGTCATGATGGCTGCCATAATGGAAATGGTGTTCATCATCATGGAAATGGTCATAGTAGTGGTCTTGGTCATGTTTGAAATGATGGTCGTCATGGTGTTGATTATGGCGGTCATCGTGATGGCCATCGTGGTGGCCATCGTGGTGGTCATAATGGTGGTTATAATGGTGTTGATTATGGTGGTCATCATGGTGGTCGTCATGGCGGTGAGGGCGATAATCATCATAGTGGTCATGGCCATGATCATACTTCTTATGGTGGTCAACATTGCGGTGCTTTTGACGGCCGTCGTGGTGATGGTGATCATCATCATCATCATCATCATCGTCATCATCATCGTCATCATCCCCACATTTATCGCACTTGTCACCAAGCAACCGTGACAGAAAGTCGAACCGCTGCGGCTGAATCTCAACATTATCTACAGCGTTTAGCTGATTCTGCTCAATGTCCGCTGCAACGAAGCCTGCACAGGACAGAGCAACCCCCAGTGCGATAAGCAAAAGAGACAACCTGGGCAACTTATTTTTTGCCATTGCTCTTGAGTTTGTTTTTTGTTGTAATATTTTTTGGTCTCTTGTTCAGGTACTTGATATGATTTGTGACTGTATCAGGATTTTGACTCCAGATAGGTAGAGTAACAGATAGAGTAATAGGTAGAGTAACAGGTAGACTAATAGGTAAAGTAGCAGGTAAAGAAGCAGGTAAATGAGACCAAGAAACTTGAGTACTCCAGGATTTAAATACATTACGATCTTATGAGAACAATTGCATGCACATCACAAAGTGCAAGTACTGGAGTCTGGTGTCCAACGTAATCGGTGTTGCCCTCGGCGTTGTTCAGCGATTCTATCCTTGCACTTGTTGCCAAACTTGTGTTTGCAATTTGCACTTTTTATTTTTATTTTCCCTATTCTGGCTAACTTTCTGGTGGGTAAATTGCGTCAATGCAAATGATAAAACCACCTAAAACCGCCTAAACTCTCGAGGCCCTCGACTATAAAACCAACTGTTATCTCTCCAATTTTTCATTTCTCAACACCCCTCTTTGTATCTACATACCCAGCCTTGCCTTCAACTGTATTTCAGTCATGTCTGCCCTTCAACTCAAGCCTCTTCCTGTCAAATTCCAGTTCACCAGGGACGACAAGACCCTTGACAAACTGCCCGATCTCATCCTCGGCGCCGGTATTTTCAATTACCAGTACCACGAGAACCCTCAAGGCCTGCCAGCAGCTACTATCCTGAGCCGTGCATTTGACCTTGGCATCCGTGCGCTCGACACCTCTGCGTACTATGGCCCGTCTGAGGAGATTGTAGGCGCCGCGCTTGCTTCCATCCGCGACGCGTACCCGCGCGACTCGTACTACATCTGCACTAAAGCTGGACGCGTGGCTGAGAATGAGTTTGACTACTCGCCAGCCTCAATCCGCCGCTCAGTACTGCGGTCGCTGGAGCGCTTCAACACGGACTACCTTGATGTGATTTACTTGCACGATGTCGAGTTTGTCGAGACAGAGCTCGCACTCCAGGCCATTGCCGAGTTGTTTAAGCTCAAGGCCGAGGGCCGTGTCAAGCACGTCGGTTTGTCCGGCTTCCCCGTCGACTATATCTACAAACTTGCCGTCAAGGTTCGCGAGACGCTTGGCCAGCCGCTCGATATTGTCCTCAGCTACAGCAACTTTTGCCTGCAGAACACACTGCTTCAGAGCTACACGGACAAGTTTTTTGCCGATGCAAAGCTGCAAGTGCTTGTCAATGCCTCACCACTAAGTATGGGGTTGCTCCGCAAGCAAGGCCCGCATGCATTCCACCCGGCGTCGCCCGAGATTACAAAGGCTGTGGCCGACGCTGCCGCGTACACTGAGTCGCAAGGCGTGGACATCTCTTCTCTCGCCATCCGGTTCTCGCTTAGCCATTGGACGGGCCCCACTGTCATCGGTCTCTCTTCCGTAGCGGAGGTCGAGAATGCCATTTCAGGTTACTGGGAGGCACAGCAGGCCAGGGAGAAGGACCAGCCACTTGTCGACGAGGTCATCAAGATCCTCGGCGACCAGTACAACAAGACCTGGCCCAGCGGCATTCCTCATGATCTTTAATGCTCGTATACCAATAATAACAACATAGCTGGATCATCCATACTGTATATCCCTCACAAAATAGATGATAGAGAAGCTTTACTGATTATTTTCAAAAATCTTTTTGTTTAAATTAAATAATAGTAATAGTAATAATGAACAATGAAAAATGATTGTTGTTACAAACATGCACGTGCCCCTCTTCTACTTGGCACTTAGAAGGCGTCCTTTTCCCAGTTGAAGTCTGACACGCGGTGGCCGCGTCTATACAGAGGCCCCGACTTGAGTGGCAGTTCCGGGGTGGTGGGTTCCGTGCCAGACCCACTGAGTAGCTCGGCTGCGCCGTTTCTAATGATGGTGGTCCCGGCGGAGCTGTGACTCACGGAGGTGTCGTCACTGCAAATGGATCCCAGGCGTTTCGCCGTCTCGTAGGACCAATCGGGGGGCTGGCCATAGTTGCCCAAACCGGGGAAATTGCGCTCAAGGTCACTGGAGCGCCGGGTGCTGAAAGACGTGCTGCTACGGCTGCTGATAATTTCGGGTGCCTCACGCAGCACGCTATGGTAGCCGCTATTATGGTGGTGTTGATTGCGATCACTAATGCTACTGCTGCTATCGCCGCTCACGCTTCCGCCTCTGAGTCTCATTGGTTCATGTGGTCGTCCCGGCATTGGATGGGTGCCAATGTTGAGCCCTAGCGAGGAGTAGTTGCCTAGTTCACTGCGACTGCGCGCATGAGACCTGGCCGAATTCCCGTTATTTGAGCTCCCTCTACGTGTGGTGGTAGAATTTCCAGCCGCTGATACCGACGACGACGGGATCACACGCATGGTATCAGGGAGCAATCGCGGGGACCCAAGCTTTAAGCTTCCCGTGCTCCCCGTGCTCAAGACTGAATTAGTTCGCACTGGAGATGCTGGCCGACCACTACCATGGCTGCCAGCACGGACGGGCGAAGTGTTATTGTAGGTGAGCCTTGATGGGCTGCGATCTAGGCGCGCCGGACTACGGTCTAGCCGCACTGGACTTCGGTCAATTCTGGATGGTGATGAAGCCGTATAGGTACTCCCGGTACTTTTGGTATATCTCAGGTTGGTCGCCTTGCTTGGCGATAAGGGCCGATTGAGCGAGTGCGGTTTAGGTGGGCTATTGTCGCCACTGGTGTTGCGATTGTAACCACCACGCTCGGGTGATCTTGATGCCATATTACGTAGCGAATGACTGGAATTGTCCTGGTAGTTGCTGCCGTTAGACCTGGTTGGGGAGGGCGCCATTGAACGGCTACGGCCCACTGGCCGCTTCTCTGGTGACGGCGTGCGTGATACCGAGTGTGACGTACTGGGCCGCGCGGCTGTCCGGCCTGATCTCACGCCTGTTGGAGTTGTCGGTCTCCGATTTGTTGGCGCTGGTGGTGTATACAATGACCGCTTTTTGAGCCCAGCTTTGATTAGTTCGGAATCATACAAGTCGTAGAAGTTTTGACCGTTGATCAAGAATGAGTTGCCAGTATGCGCTTCCCACTCATCGAGCGCGTCTTTAAGTTCCTTTAGGACAATTGGCTTGCGCTTTGATAATCGTTTTCGCATCTTTTCTTCTCTCAGCAACCGGGTTGGATCTCGTTTTGCTGACCCAGAGCCTCGCGTAAGAAGCCGTGACGTATCCTGCACCGAACTGTTTAGCTGTTTCTCCTCGTCCAGTAAATCCTGGAAGGCCTGGATTAAATTCAAAATAGGTGACCGTTCCTGGATAAGTTTCTCCAGGCGCACTATCTCTGCTTCGTGAGCCTCCAGCGAGGCGTCTGTGTAGATATCCACAAATGCCGGCGTAAACTGGCTGATATCATCATCGGAAAAATACAACTGGCGCCAAAGCTCACTCAGAGTTTCTCTGGCATCTTCTATAAACACATTAATGTGCTCACGCTTCTTCTTTTGCAAGCGTTCGTTTTCACGCTCGAATGCTTCCAGAACATCCAAGGAAAGACCGCGGTTCATCCGCTCAAAATCGTCAATGTAGGCGTCTTCTTCAGAGAGTTTTCCCCAGAGCACACTGATTGTCTTTGACAAAGCGTTGATTCGGTTTGTGCGCTTCTCCTTTTCTTCAAGTAGATCCTGTACAAGAGTCTTGAGTCTTTCCATGTCGTTGACTTTTGTGCCAAGTAATTCGGGATTTGATTTGTAGTTGGCCATCAGATTAGGGTCGATCTGGTCCTGCGAGGTGCCGAGATCCGCCCATAGCGATACAATCTGAGCGGCCATCATGGAGGCCTGCGCCATTCTTTCCTTTCGCTCGTTTTTCCAACGCTGGATTTCGGCTTCCAGACGGTAAAGATAGCTGTTGGTCAGATCCAGATCATCCTTATTCTCTGGGGGCTCCAGTCCCTGTAAAATTGTAATACCGTCGACCTTTTCGCCAACTTCGCTGAGCTGCCTGAGCAATTCATTCGCACGCTTCGACCGTTCTTCATAGACTTTGAGAACATGTGCATGTGCAGACTTCAAATCCCGCTCAGTCGTTAGGTAGGGGGCCTCCAAATCGTGCTCAACCACCTTGATCAGCTGCACGCTCATTATCATGCTTAGGTCAATATCCGTCAGCGCTTTCAGCATCTGCCGCACGCTCTTTTGCAGCTGGGTACAAGACTCAATTAGATCGTCTTTTTCTTTTTGAACTGTCTGAACATGGGTATCTAGGGCCTCTTGGATGACGGAGTAGAGCTTTTTCTCGCGCTCATCCCGCTCTTCGTCGGAGACGCCAATGTCAGTAAAAAGGGATTGCAACTGCGCATTGACTGCTTCCAGCTGATTAGCGATGTAAGAGCTACACCTGTCCAAAGCCATTGTCACTGTTGTATTGGTTTGTAGTCGTGTATAGCCCGTGGTTTAGTGTGCACTGAGCGAAGTAGTCCACACTCTGTTTGATATTTTTAGGCATCTAGAGAGGAGTGAGAACTAGAAAGATCCAATGTTTTGGGTTTTCCGTTTTGGGAACGCCCTGTTTAGAAGGCATGGTTGTCGCGGTGACAGTCACATGACTGTGGAACACAAAAGACTATTTTGGGATGACCGCGCCGCCAGATCTGGCTAAGCCTTGGCGATGCAGAACAATGGATGGCCAAACAAAAACGGAGCACGATTTGGCTTGAAAAAAGTAAACACTTACCTGAGATAAAGATTAAGTATAGTAATTAAAAGTGTATACAAGTATTTTTAGCAATTCAATTTGATTTTGCAACTACAAAGTCACCATTAAAAAAAAGACACGGGTCTTGGTGCAGTGGTCAAGTTCTTAGCATTCTTAGCGCGCATTTTGTGCTAAGAGTTTATTTTATTTGAATATACCAATTCCATATCAGCTTCTTGCATTGGTTTGCCATATGTCATGTATTCAAAATACTCTGAAGTCATGAAACTACTGCAAATCTTCACAAAGTCAGGGCACTTGTTAATTTTTCTTTGAAGTTGTGCTTGTGGTAAATCCCAAACTTGATATGACACCATAAACTTTGGTAACAGCTCAAAGAAAACGTAGCATATCTAAGGTTCAAGGGCTTTTACCAAAAAAAAAAATTAAAATTAAAAAAAAAAATAAACAAAGAATAAGAAAAAAGAGAAACTTAACACCATAAAGGTATTAAACATTAGGCATACTCCTTATTAAATAATTTTATTTGCGCCAAAGTGATCAAATAATAAAGCTTGCTAGTAGGAAAAAGGAAGAACAACATTATAGACAAGGAGATCGGCCTATAGACATTTTCTTAGTACTCAGTGATTATATACCACCGACACATAACAACGTCATTAGTTAGGCTTTTATAATTATCAACTTAGATGCTTGAAGGCGGCTTCAAGCTGAGTCCTTTTGTTAAAGTATCGCTATTTGAAACTTCTTTGGGTTGCTTGAGATCAGCTTAGAGGGATTCTGCATTAACCAACCCCTGCGAACGTAGATGAGAATCACAGTCTGCTAGAATTCATAGGGGTATATAAAAACCGAAGGTAACTGTAATAAGGTACTAATTTGTCTAAAACTTACCCCAAGTATTACTATCTGACGTTTAAACTGAAACATTATTACTTATTTAACTATTGCAGCTGCTTTACAAACACGCCAGAGATACATAAAGTTTTCGGCTAATCGACAGTAAAGCAGGTTGACTTGATGGGTTAAGCGTTTTCCCATTTATTGAAAATAATGGTTCTGCAATCTCAATAGCCTGACTTCTGATGAATAAAGAGTTTGAAAGTGCATATTCCGAAGTTTGATAGGAACACATATATTCTGAGTTAAAGGGACATTTGCTATGTTACGATGAACGAAGGCTTTGAAAGTTAGAAAACTCCTGGTTAAATACTTGCTATTAGCTGTAGGCAAAATAATATAATCGCTTGATCTATATAGATCTTAGATGGTGATAAAAAGTCTAGAATAGACCCAATCTAAAGAAGCTGCCCACAGATGTGAGTGCATAATGCTGCCAATTTGGAGTCGTATTTACTGACCGCATTCTATAATCAACATTGGGATACGCGTTTTAGGGCTAAAAGATTCCTATTTAAATTGACCATCTCAATAAAAATACTTTTATAATAATAATTGAGTTTGATAGATTAAGCAACCCATTTGAATTGCTTTCAATTGAAAGGACCCTTAATTTTGTTTGAAATATCCATGGTTCTACTGCAACCTCGGTTTTCACTAGGTTTAATGGTTGGTGTTACGCCTCTCGAAAAGAACCGATTATTTTCAATACCGAGGTAAGAAAACTTGTGACTGGAAACCCACCCTTGAGTTTTAGATGATTGGCTTTTTACGCCTACGAGTTACACCCATGCCTGTTGCCGTTCTATCCACGCTCTATCCCAAAGACTTGCGGTTTGAGCAAAATACAAACAAAAGACGTGGATTGCGAGACTTTGAGCAGGAGAGCTGCATTGCCGCAGTATGCGTGAACCCGAACTTGCAAATATGGCCCATAACTCCTTTCAAAGTCAAATCATTATTTTAGGCCCACGGTATATATATGAAATAGAGATACAAACACATTCTTCAGAGTAGCTGCAGAACCGCTTAATAGTTGGTACGCCATGGTGCCAAAGGTCCTTTCTTGTTTTATTTTTTTCACTTTGCTTTTTTTTGTCCTTTCCCGCTTTAGAAAAAACCGAAGACAAATACCTTGAAAGTTTTCCCATTTGGGCTTCGGCTTGGGAGAACAATGAACATTTGCTTGTTAAAAAGATTTGTTTCTGATACAGCTGAAACGCGCTCTACTGTACTCCAATGCCACTTAAGCCTCGAGTCACGCGCTAACTAGCAAAGTAGACTGGGAGACCCTTCAGGAATAAAGGGAAAGCTGGTTGAGCTAACGCAGAACCGCCGCATAGACTCAGTTTTGTAGATAAGGGAGCCACCTCGTCACACATAAACGACTTCCGGTCGTGTCGTTATTTCTTTTATTTAAAAATACCGAAGGACCGTCAGAATTAATTCTTTTAATTTTTCATTTTTTTTCTTTTCTCTTTGCAATCGTGTCTACTCTAACTTGACAATTGGAGCATATCACATCATTATATGGAGTAATGTCAAACAGAACCCACACCGTGCCAATATCAAGTCTCCTTTCTGATATACCAAGGAAAAGGTCTTACTCAATGCCAACATCGGCACCCAAAATTGACAACAGCAAAAGCAATCCTGTATCAAAATCGTCAGTGCCCATGGACGCGTTGATTGACAAGGACTCATTAGATAATATTGAAAAGAGCAAATTAGACAACGCTAGCTGTAAGGTAGTACCTACAAAGCAAAAAGAATCGGGGCGGCAACCCGCATCGCCTGAGCAGATGGCTTCAACCCTCCGCACGCGTCTTCAATATGCCAAATTAAAACTTCAAAATGGTTGGGAATCTCAGTCTCTTGCGCGTCTGGAAAGCAGAAATGATTTTCTTGCCAGCCAACCTTCTACAGACTGCTCTTACTCAGTGTCAACTTCAACAGCCAAGGTGCGCAAATGCGCATCAGCTTCTTCCATCATATCATCTGGGCAGAAATCAAAACAGACAACCAAAAAGGCTAGAAAAACAACACACAGAAGAACCATCTCGGAGCCAGAAACCAATCCCCTCACAAACTCATCCCCTCCCTTGAACAAAGGCCAAGATGTACGGTCACCTATGCCAGTCTCAATCGTGCCAATACAGTCTGTTAGTCTACTCAGGTCAACTGAGTTCTCTGATTTTATCAATACAGGACAAACCCCTTCGTTTCCGCATATAAATACCTTCGATAAAAATTCAACCGACTCTTTAACAGGACTCGAAGACTACCAGCTACCTTCTTTCACTCCTCGTAACGCCGAGACAGCTTCAAAATCTCTTTCCCTAATCAATGAGATGGGATCCCCAGCTGCTGGTCAGCTGGAAACTAATGCTCAACCTGTCGCTAATTCTTTTTCTAAATCGCCAACTTTTAATATTTTGCTTAATCATGACCCAGAACCCCCACAATCCAAAATCCATGATCTATTAAACTAGCTATTTGCTTTTTTTTGTCTCTTAAAATGAGTATGCGTGTTCAGCTATACTATGTACTGTACGCTAATGTTTATCAATAAAATCATCATCCAAACACAAAAATGGTGCTTTTCAATCTTATTTTACTGTAAGTAAATTTCCTCAGGTTTTCAGCTAGAGGTGATAAAACTCTTGTTTAATTGAAAAATATCAATATAGACTTTTATATCACAGGATCTTTTTTTATTTACAACGTCTCAAGCTGGCCTCAGCTCAGTCAGAACCCAATGTAACAACCTTGGTATTCAGTCAAACAAAAAAAAGTCAGGTTCTCAAGCAAAGTTACTAGACTAGAGTTTTACACTTTAAATGTTTAATGCTATATTAAAGTTCACAGTTATAAACTTATCTGCTTGGAGAAAGTGAAAAAAAATAAATAAATACAAAAACTCCAAACACAACATCATAAACTTTTAAAATTATCAGTATACAGTTTATTTTAAATAATTTAATATGTCTATTACTAGAAGGTTCAAGGCCCATCTAAAACTTGGAATTACTACTGAAAGTGTGTGCTTATGAGATTGGGATGGCTAGGGCCCTTCCATGGGTTATAGAAACAATCTGGCAAGAAATCATGGTTTGATAATTCCAGAGACAAGAAAAGCCTAAAGCTTACATAGTGCTGTATTTTCCATTGATTCAGGCTCAAAGTTACTAAAGCTTGGTGTAACCTATTGATTGCTTTCCAAGGTTCCTTGGTATGAGCCGAATAAGTAAAAAATACTACCCGACACTAGGAAGAATTGATTCCCCCCAAAAAAATACTCTACATTCATTTATATTTGAGTAAACAAAGCTAAAAACAAACATACCTGAGGCGCAATGGTCTCAGTTGTTCTCAGATAATGAGTTTAGGAAACAAAAACCTCTGCCTTGGTGATTATTTAAAAATAGCAGAGTTTGAAAGTTTATAAACAAATATAAGAACTAAGGTTGTGAGTTTATCTTTGCATATTTTCATTGTTATTGTTCAGCATGGAGAATCATCTAGGATGTTGTAGAGATGTAAAATTTATAGAAGAAAAATGATCCAGGAACAAATTGGTTCTGTAAAAGGAACAAAGTCGAAAACACATTAAGTAGCTCAAAGGTCAGAAAAAAATATTTCTAACAATGTGTTGATTGATGATATCCAGATCATATACTTCAATAAACTCTTTACCTGTGAGTTTAAATAAATGCTTAAATTAATATTGTGTATGTCATAAAGTGGTAACTTTTTCATTGACGTGAGTTTAACTGCTGGAAATACCAAAAAATTCAGGTTATATAGTTTGTGATAAGTTGTGTATTACAAATTCTCTATACGCCCCCCACCACGCGAAAGCCTTTGCCCACTATTATAGCTAAAATGCCGCCATCATCAGTACATAGCAAAAACACTTCAAACTTCATGAAAACTATTTGAATAAATATATAGTGACACAAAACATTTAATGCTGGATAACATTAGTTTGAGATGAACTTTTCACTGTATTGGGTAGTAGTCCAACGTTTGAGGTGTTAGTGCCTTGAAAACCCATATAGCAGCAAATGGGCCACAATTGCTCTAGCCTGATTAAGTAACACATAATAAAACAATCATGTGATCAAATGCAGGGTAACAAATTACATAAGCCAGACATCAGCACACATGAAATTTTTTCCCTCCCGTTCATGTCAGAGAAACTTTAGCAACTTTCTCTTTTCTCACGACACCCAAGACGCATTATTGTCAACACCCATATATTTCACAACATATTTCAACAACAATGGCACCAGTACCTCCTAATGAACTTCCTCTTTTGAAGAACTGGATTGTTCAGACGCTTGGTGGCTACAATAATCTTGATTCAGATCTTGATATTCTCAGTGACTACACAGTGGCCTTGCTGGAGCACGATTTGCCTTTCGATGCTCTCCGCAAGCAATGCACCGACCAACTGCAAGAATTCCTTGCAGACAACGCGTCAGATTTTGTTGAGAAACTGCTGAATGCTGTGAACACAAAGCCGTATATGTCGCAAGGCCCACCACAAGCGCCAGCGGCTCAACCGGAGCAGGAATTTGCGTCGCGTATCGACACCAACATGGACGGTGGTTATGATCCGGCCAACCAACAACAGAACTTTGGAAACAACAATGGCAACTTCGGTCGTCACAACAATAATGGAAACAACCGTGGACACAACAATCACAACAATAACAACAACAGAAACCCCAATTTCCGCAATGGCCCCCGGAACTTCAATTTTAACGCGCCCAACTTCAATCCTGCAAACTTCAACAACGCCAACTTCACGCCCGATTTTGCCAACAATGGCGGCTTCAACAACCAGCAGCAACAGCCTTGGGGCAACAACAACCCTAATTTTAACAACAATGGTTTTCAGAACCAGGGCTTCCAGCAAAACCAGAGACAGCCTTTTAACAAGTTCAACCAGCACCAACACTACAAAAAGAATTTGTCTGACATTGCCACTACACAGCCTGACACAGAATTTACCAAGAAGAAGTTAGTTGTTGAGAAGCTTCCCGATGACAAGTTTAACGAGACTTCGCTGAGAGAATACTTTTCTCAGTTTGGTAACGTGGTCTCGATTAAGCTAGATAATGATAATCATTTGGCTGAATTGGAATATTCTACGCACAATGAAGCAAGAAATGCATGGTCTTCGCCGGCTCCTATTTTTGACAACAGATTTGTCAAGGTCTACTGGAGAAGGAAGGAGGAGAACGAGGACAGTTCCAAAGATTCCATCGACGTGGAAGCGGTCAAACAGGTCCAGGCTGACAAGCAGAAGCAATGGGAAGAGAAACAGGCCAAGAAGCTTGAGAATGATAAGAAATTGAAGGAAATTCTGAGCAAGCAGATAGAGCTGCTTCAGTTGCAAAAGGATCAGCAGCTCCTTCTGATTAAGCATGATGAAGATAGTGGTAAGACGGAAGAGGCTGCTGCAAAGAGAGCTGTTCTCACTACTCTGGAAGTCAAGCTTGAGGCTCTTAAGAGAGAAGTGAATTCGACATCCACTGCCAGCTCGGGTCCAAGCACATCAGCTGCTCCCCCTTATGGTTCATACAGAGGTGGTTACCGTGGCAGAGCCCGCGGCAGAGGCAGCTACGGCACGCCTTATTCTCCCTATGGCCGTCCCTACAGAGGCCGGGGTGGTTTCCAAGCTGCTTCTTACTCACGTGATTTGAGACCTAAGACAGTTACTGTGGCCCCAATTCCTAGCGACAGAGAAGAGGCTCTCCGTGGCTACCTAATGTCTGTTGGTGAGTACGAGCAGGCTGACAGAGTTGCCGACAAACCTGACACAGTTTCCATCACTTTCAAGGATAGAAGAACTGCTGAAACCTTTTTCTATGGCCCTAGAGAGCTTCCCGACGTCGGTAAGGTTGATGTTGCTTGGGTGAATACCCCTGCACCCGCCGCTCCTGCTACCCCTTCCGGTCATCAATCTGCGACTGGAGAACAAGCGTCCGCTGGTATGACTGATATCAAGATGGAGGAGTAAATAAATAGAGAATTTTGGTTTTATATATATATATATATTCATCTTTAAAAAGAAATGGATAACACGAAATTAATCGTATAAAACGATAACCTGCATGGATGAAAGAATAAAATTCTGTTTTCATGTATCCAATACGCGAGGCCACAGCCGCGCGTTCTAAATTCGCGAGCCTTGGTAGAGTCCCGCAGTGAATACGAGATGACCACATTGTAGAGACGGCATCCAGATGATAATTAAAAGGGAATGGTTTTATTTCATTTGAAAGCCGCTTGATGTAATCTAACAAGAATTGGTAAAAGAAAAGTAGTAACAAACAAAAAAAGTCGACTTAGTCAGAGTCCTATAAGCATGAAGATGCTCTCGTATTGGAATTGTGAACAAGACTGGAGATGAAAAGTTTAGCTAGTTGTTGTATTAAGACAGCGACTACTTTTCCTATTGACTTCTAGATATCAACTTGATATCTTTTGTAAAACAGAAAGGTTCTCAGGATCAATGATAAGAACAAGTCTTGAAACATATTTGTGTCTGCTAAGTTGTGAATCAACGTTATTCCATCTACCATTAACATTAAATAGCCTTCTCAAAGGATAGTAATGTAACGGTATCAGAAGACGGAATCTTTAAATCCTCCTCGTAAAGGCTTTGATAGTTTTTACCCAGTGACATCGTATAGAGTCCTTACGGAAAGGACTTCAGTAGTAGTTTCTCAGATGATTTTATCAATGAAGAACTGAAATTTAATAAAATATGATTATTTATATTTAAACAATAACTTATACAGTCAGATCTTTTCACTGTTATAAAAGATTCGTTCCAATTTAGCCTTTAATGACTTAAACCAGAAAGATTGCAAACAAAACCAAGCTTAAGTTTCAAAGCTTAATTTTAGAAAGTCCCAACCTCTTCATAGTGGAAAACTGACCCTGACCCTGATCCCAGAGTAGTAGCAGCTGCACTCTTCATAAAACCTCCAAAAATGTCTGACAAATATCAGCTTTAGTCTTCCTATTCTTTTTTCCATAGGCCTTTCAATACATAACCTTGGGGGCTCTTCACTCTATTTCCGTCCGTTTCGCCTTTTATTTATTTATTTAATTGATTTTTTTTCTTTATTTTCTTGCATTTATATCTATTCTTTATCATTACTTTTTGGTCACATCTTCATTTTAATCCACCACCATGTCGAGACGAACAGCAGGTAGGCCTACTCCTTCTAGACTATTCAATTCAAGGCTAACATTTTCGTAGAGAGAAAGAACTATTCCGAGGACGCCAATGACTTTTCGGATGATACTGATACCACCAACTACTCCGAAGAGGATGGCGAAGATAATGCCGTTGTATCAGGTATGTTTTTGTAAAATTTGGACGCCACTTTCCAATCCTTCTTTGCGGTTCTAACATTATTGTATAGCTATCCCTAAAATCAAGCTGAAAATTGGAGGCACAAGTGAGATGATTCAGACGGGTGCGAACCAGGCTGATGACCAGGGCGACGCGAGTGCCTCGAAAGAGTTCAAGGGAGACGGTAGCGAGATCCCGAGCGACTACAGACCCGATAGCGTTGCACGGATGTTTGGTAAAAACGACTTTTCGTATTTAAAGTTGAAGCCTGATCACGCCTCTCGGCCCATTTGGATCAATCCAGAGGATGGTCGTATCATCTTAGAGAGTTTCTCGCCCCTAGCTGAGCAAGCCCAGGACTTTTTAGTTACTATTGCTGAGCCTGTTAGTCGACCCAGCTACATTCACGAATATCGCCTCACAACTTACTCTTTATATGCCGCCGTGTCGGTTGGCTTACAAACCAAAGATATTATCTCCGTTTTGAACCGTCTTTCAAAAGTTCCAGTTCCCAAAAGTATTGTTACATTTATCCACAACTGTACGGTTTCTTACGGTAAAGTAAAGCTGGTTTTAAAGCACAATCGGTACTTTGTTGAAAGTTCGCAGGCCGACATTTTACAAATGCTGCTGAAAGACCCTGTGATTGGTCCCCTGCGTATCGAGGCCTCGGAAACTACGACAAGAGATGGTCTTGTTGTGGAAAAGGCGCCAACTGCGGGTAACTTGGTGATTCCCGGCACTAAGGCCCCCAATGCTGATGGCAAAAAGGAGGAAGAGAATAAGGCCAATGAGATTGAATCCGTCTTTCAATCAGCAATTGGATTGGATAGAGACGACGATGATGATTTGGATGCAGTTCATTCCTTTGAGATTTCCTCTTCCTCGGTTGAAATTGTCAAGAAGAGATGTCAAGAGATTGACTATCCAGTGTTGGAAGAGTACGACTTTAGAAATGATTCGCGAAACGTTGACCTGGATATTGATCTTAAGCCGTCTACTCAGATTCGTCCATACCAGGAGAAGAGTTTGAGTAAAATGTTTGGTAATGGTCGTGCTCGTTCTGGTATTATTGTGCTGCCGTGTGGTGCTGGTAAGACCCTAGTCGGTATCACGGCGGCATGTACGATTAGAAAGTCAGTTATTGTACTTTGTACTTCGTCAGTGTCAGTTTACCAGTGGCGTCAGCAGTTTTTGCAATGGTGCACAATTCAACCCGAGAACGTTGCTGTTTTCACCTCTGAAAACAAGGAAAAGTTCCAGGGTGATGCAGGCTTAGTTGTCTCAACGTACTCTATGGTTGCCAACACTAGAAACAGATCGCACGATTCTCAAAAGATGATGGACTTTTTGACCTCGCGTGAGTGGGGTTTTATCATTCTTGATGAAGTCCACGTTGTCCCGGCAGCCATGTTTAGAAGAGTTGTTACAACGATTGCAGCGCATGCAAAGCTTGGTCTTACGGCAACTCTGCTGCGTGAGGATGACAAGATTGACGATTTGAACTTTTTGATTGGCCCCAAGCTTTACGAGGCTAATTGGATGGATTTGTCGCAGAAGGGTCACATTGCCAACGTTCAGTGTGCCGAGGTATGGTGCCCAATGACGGCCGAATTCTACCAGGAGTACCTTAATGTGAATGCCAGAAAGCGCATGTTGCTGTACATTATGAACCCGTCCAAGTTTCAGGCATGCCAGTTCCTCATTGACTATCATGAAAAGCGTGGCGATAAGATCATTGTCTTTTCGGATAATGTGTACGCGCTCAAGGCATACGCGCTCAAGCTGGGAAAGCCGTTTATTTTTGGCAGCACGCCGCAGCAGGAGCGCATGCTCATTCTGAAGAACTTTCAGTACAATGACAATGTCAACACAATCTTCTTGTCAAAGGTTGGTGATACCAGTATCGATCTTCCCGAGGCAACATGCTTGATTCAGATCTCGTCGCACTACGGATCGCGTCGTCAGGAGGCACAGCGTCTGGGCCGAATTCTACGAGCCAAGCGCCGTAACGACGAAGGTTTCAATGCCTTTTTTTACTCGCTTGTATCCAAGGACACGCAGGAGATGTATTACTCGACCAAGCGACAAGCGTTCCTGGTGGACCAGGGCTACGCGTTCAAGGTAATTACGCATTTACATGGCATGGAGGAGCTGCCAAACCTGGCTTACTCTTCCGCGCGCGAGCGTCGTGAGCTGCTGCAGGAGGTGCTTTTGCAGAACGAGGAGATGGCGGGGCTCGAAGCTGGCGACGACGCGGAGAACTTTGTCGGCCGCGGTACTGGTGTTGGCAAGAAGGGAAACAAGGCGCGCCGTGTTGTCGGCAGCATGTCGAACCTGGCCGGTGGTGACGACATGGCTTACGTGGAGTACAACAAGAGCCGCAACAAGGAGTTGAAGTCGTCGAGTAACGTGATCAACAAGCTGTACAAGCGTAAAAAGATTTGATATCACCGAGTCATAGACGTGTATTTATTTATCAAGTAACCGTGTAATTAAAAGAAGCTAAACCTACGTTTGTTCCTGTCGTCATTGATATGGGTTTTTAAACGCCCACCTTCCCCACCTGGTCTTTTGGCGATTCCGTCATATTTACCAGCCGGCGGCTACGAGTCCAGGTATATTGTTTTGCTTTTGGACACGCACCAGATCCGAGTTGGTAAAAAGGAAACTCAGTGATTATGCACCTTGGTTATCGCCCGCGCCTATCGGATTTGTCAAAACTCGATGCCAGTAATTCGCTTTGCTAGATATGAGTATATTAAATAATAAATGTCATTGTGTCACAGAGACTCCGTAAGGCTGCCACAAAAGAGGAAGAGATGAGCAACAATCCGTGTCTGTTGGCGGGTTTTGCGAGTTTCAAATGAATCGCCATCATTTAAAAACCCTCTTTTCCAGCTCTTTCCCCCCATTGTCTCTGGAATTATTTCTCTTATCGCCAATTTACCCAGACATTGCCTATAGACGTTACGCACACACACGCACACACAAAACCACATCATGACTAGAGTTGCTATTATTGAGGCCGACACGCCTATTCCCGCCGTGGTTTCTGAGCTCGGCACCTACGGCACCATCTTCACCAACCTGCTTGTGGCCGCGGGGCTCTCGCAGGAGACCACACAGTACAGCGTGCACCATGTTGTCAAGCACCCCGAGAACCTGCCCAACCTCGAGGACCCCGCTGACCCGCTTGACGCCGTGCTGATTTCGGGCTCTAGACACAATTCCTACGAGGACATTGAGTGGATCAACCAGCTGGCTGCCTTTGTTAACGCCGCCCTGGCCAAGGGGGTTCGGGTCGTGGGCATTTGCTTTGGCCACCAGGTCGTTGCCCGCGCGCTCGGTGCCAAGGTGGGTGTCAACCCCAAGGGGTGGGAGATTGCCGCTGTACCCATCACATTGACCGAGAAGGGCCAGGAGGTGTTTGCAGAGCTGGCCGACACAGCGGCCGCGGCGGACGGCACTATTAACATCATGCAAATGCACCGCGATATTGTCTTTGAGGTGCCCGAGGGGACCGAGCTTTTGGCGTATACCGACGTCTGCCGCGTGCAAGGGTTTTATAAGCGTGGCGCCATTTGGACCGTGCAGGGTCACCCTGAGTTCACCGACTTTATTGAAACAAGCTTGATTACGCTACGTCGCGATGCGGGGGCCATTGACCCCGAGTTCGCAGCTGATGGACTCAAGCGCGCGCATGACCGCAATGACGGGCCCGCTATTGCCAAGTCGATTGCCCGGTTCATCCGCGACGAGTAGAGGCATATCCTACAGGATGGGTTATATATATAGATATGTACAGAGGGTACTAAATGCAATGAATGAACGAGCCGTTTGGGCTGGCGCAAGATTAAACGACACGAGCTATCGCCAACTACCAATATTCCAAGCCGATAATACCGTAGATTTACCATGTATTACCAATGACATCACAAAAGATTGTGCTGATTAAAAGGATTTGCACATGAAGGAGGTTTATGCAGTTAACATCGTCGCATTTATCCACGGTGCCATGGTCTCCTTTATTGCAGCAGTTGCATCTTTCGGACTGCCTTGAATTGGTTTGATTTCAACTAGAGGGAAAGAAGAATGAGAGATAACGCTTTTGGCATTTTTTGACATTTTTTGTCTCCTTTTTTTTTTTTTTTTTTTTTTTTTGAATTTGTTTTTTTTTTTTTTTTTTTTTTTTTTTTTTTTTTTTTTTTTTTTTTTTTTTTTTTTTTTTTTTTTTTTTT
>Ga0160505_100566_pt1 | contig 20627 bp, 19 predicted proteins | sample DIDeMG_FD_108225 | JGI IMG/M metagenome (GOLD analysis project Ga0160505, IMG submission 108225) | Enriched chicken feces microbial communities from UW Madison campus, WI, USA - DID2874_E49_Stillage MG | ecosystem: Host-associated > Birds > Digestive system > Large intestine > Fecal ... | reverse complement strand
AAATTGTGGGATATATTATATGGGTTAGGGTGGTTTTTTTTTGTTAGAGTTTTAGTCTTGTTGTTTTTTTTTTATTGTCTATTTTTTATTTTTTTTTGAATTAGTAGACTTGTCACTATATTACTAGTAGGTAGATTTTCAAGTTATTTTCTTTTCACTTCCTCTTCTTCGACTGATCCAATTTATTGATTTTTTTTTTCTACAGCCAATTTCTCTATCATATGCTATCCAATTCTATTAAATACTCTATTACCTAAACCGTTTCCAAGAATTCCTCGTTGGCAAAGTGGAAGTCGTTGACTCTAACCTTGAACTCGTCAGTCTCCTTGTTGTATTCAAGAATCTCGAATGAAGACAAGTCGTCAACAACAATGTCTGCACCAGCATCTCTCACCTTCTGTGGTCCGTAGGTGGAACAGATTCCGACAACCATGGCTCCAGCACCCTTACCAGCAGCAATACCAGCAGGTGCATCCTCAAAAACAACGACCTTCTTAGCTTCATCCTCGTAGCCCAAGTCGTTTCTGGCGTTTTGGTAGCCCATAGGGTGTGGCTTACCCTTGGTAACCTTCTCAGCGGTGATAAAGGTGTCAGGCTTCTGGATATCCAAGAGCTTCAACCACTTGGTGGCCAAAGGCAAGGTTCCAGAGGTGACAATGGCCCATCTCTGCTGCTTGTTGGCAGTTTCCTCTTTAGAGAGCTTGTCAAAAGACTTAACCAACTCCACAGCTCCTGGAATAGGCTTAGCATGGTGGCCAAAAGTGTCTGGAATGGAAGCTTCCCAGGCAGTCACCTGCTCTTCAATAGCATCTTCTGGAGACCACTTGGCGATAACGTCAAATGTTCTGCATCCATGAGAGGTTCTGATAATTTCCTCTGGCTTAACATGTGGTCTGGTTTTTCCAAACTCTCTCCAGAACTCTGAAATAGCTCCAGTAGAGTTGACTAACGTTCCATCACAGTCGAAAAGAGCTGCGTTGACATGGAAAATAGCTGGTTGATTCTGAATCGTCATTGTAGTGAATGTGGTTGGTGATGTGGAAATAAGATTTTGGGGAGCGGATCGTCTACTCTTTATATAGTGTATGTGCCTTTCTTTTTCCCGTATCTATTACAATCATAGATGAGATGGCCTGCACGCATAGCTATCTCATGATGTACCTACGCCGGATTAATTGCTCCTTACCTGCAGAATGTTGATGGTTATGCCTGTATGAAGTGTAATAATTGATCACCAGACCCTTTCCTTTTTCCCCCTCCCAACGTTCCTTTTTCTTCTTTACGTTTTTTATTTTTGCTGCCCGACAATTTGCTGTACTAACGTGACTTAAGAGTAACGAGATTTTTCCTGGAGGTCCGGGTGTTTCGTGTCCTCTTCCAAACCTTCAATACTTGCTACTACATTTCAACATGCTACGTGTACTCTGTTCGAACCATCCCAATACGGTCCAATCTTCTTGTCACTACGTCATTTTGACGTAGCTGATTCTCAGACAGTGGTTCCTCGTGTTTACGGATAGGCAATATGACATCACTGACTGCAGGATACCTACATAGAGTTGGAATATTCCTAAAGCCTAGACGCCAATAGGTCCAATTCCCAACCGTATCTAGGAGACCAATTGATCCGGAATGTTTCTTTTCAAGCGGAACTTGCCGTTTTGATACACGGGGCCTCTTTCTTTGGATGATATCATTCCCGGCTACTATATACAGGACAAACTTAACATAATCCCTTGTTTGGATTCCTTTTGTCCTGCGATCCGTACTGTCCGTAGAGAATTTTCAACTGAATTTTGTTCGTATACCCGGCGGCTACATGCTTGTTCCATCTTGGCGGGGCCCCTCCTTTCTTGACCAAAAGAAATGGACACAAAAGCTAATTGTCCTGCAGACTACTACATCATCATCATAGTTACCTACACACCTTTGCCTCTCAAGATTCTACTAAACTAACTTCTAATTGAAATCTTTAACCATGTCTTGTGAAAATGAACATTTCCACCTGCATGGAGGCCATAACGACGACCACGATCATGACCACGACGGCCACGACCACGTAGCACCCGTACCCACGTCTATTGCTCAACTGTTGAACTCCAAGATCAACCTACCGCAGGTGACAGCATTAAACTTGCAAAATGAGAGGGAAGATTTGGCCAAAATGTTCAAAAGTGCAGAAAACAGATATCTGTTGAAGCCAATCATTAAGTCTGATGCAGACGAGCAGCTCATACTCCACATCCCGTTCCTCAATGGAAGCGTGAAGTTGCATCTGATGATTTTGCGGACCAATGGAGACAAGTATTGTCCCAAAACCATTGAGATGTGGAAAAACAACCGAGGAATTGATTTTGACTCCGTGGAACAGTTCAAGCCGAATTTCAAGGTGGAACACCCGCATGTAGGTGTTGCAGTCAATGACGATGATGACGATGACGAAGAAGTGCCTGAAACATTAGAATCAGACGCAGATTTCATGGAGCACCATCTTCCCAGACACGTCTTCACTGGAGTTCAGCACCTTACGTTGTTTTTCAAGGATATTTACGGTGATGAGGAGGAGTGCCATATCCATTCCATTGAGTTGAGAGGGGAGTTCACGGAGTTGACAAAGGACCCTGTAATCACGATCTATGAGGCTGCAGCCAATCCTGCCGACCACAAGAAGGTGGAGGCAACGAATTATCTGATGAGTATGAATTAGGAGGGTAATGACGATTTATGACAATTGGTTGGGGAGTGTAATCTTTTGAGGTGGCAGATCAAGTACTAAGAATTTGAGCACCAAATATTTGGGAGGGTAGGGTAAGGTTGACTGCAAAAGTTAGGTTTTTTGGTAGAAGAGGCTTTAAGGACAGGAATAAGGCAGGTTTACAGTACTTCTGGCCAATTGAAATCTGTATTGGCTACGAAAGGGTACCGGATAATCAGAAATGAAGACTTAAGAAGGATGCGTTGATGATGATTCACATACATTTGAACTACTACACTGACTTTTGGATTCAGTTTCGGCTCCATTTCATCACCGATTGAAGTCACCATTACAGTCACTATCCTCATTAAATCTTACTACGACCACATGAATTCAATATTTATACACTAAACCCCATATTTTACGATTATTAAAAGTACCTGATGAAGTAGTTCAGCCAAATGAAGAAGCTATTCCACCTCCGTAAATCTTTCATCACGGAAACTCATCAACCTCATCAAAATTCTCTTGATATCAAATTATCGACACATTCAACCACATTTCCATTCCTCCTGTCCCCCCGTTCTATTCCCTCTAGTCCTCAAATCACTACCATTATCACGATCATCACTGACCTGCTAATACTTTATCAGGTGCCCCGGAGACGCATATTTCACAGCCAACCACCAGATTTCCGGGCACAAAGATTACAATACTACGAACATTAGAAAAAAATCTCAAAAAGCACGATAACTACAAAAAATAACCCCAAATCCCATCAGTAAATCCTACCAACTCGTTCGAGTAATTTCTTTAAAACCTTTCCCAAACCTAGTTCACTCAATTCTCTCCAACTTTCTTCTCGTCCACTATATGCACAACTTCCGCCCAAGCGCATGGTCCAATAGGCTATTTCCAACATACGAATATTGAATGATTTGACGGAATGGCCCCATTGATCGCTCGAAAAGTAGTCACATGGTTTCTAGATCCATTCTATTGACCCAATTCAGCCCATTCTATATTCACACCACCTTCTCGCCAAATATTTCCTGGTCCTCTACCGGAGTCTATGCTCGGAGTTTCCCACAAGTAGTTACCCATAGTAAATGTCGAATTTCCACTACACAAACGTCAACAAGTATGTCTTGAGTATAGAATTTTAACAATCTCTCATTCAATTTCTATATTTCACCACAAAACCCCTTAAAAACCTCCACAGTCTCTCCTCCAAAAAACCTTCCACTGTGGCAGTCAGGTGAGCCTCGGACTTCAATCCTCCACATTTGCCAGGTATATAAACCCCCGGGCACCCATTCTCAAAAAAATTCCAACTAACTACATAATCACATAATGCCTAAGCTTGTTTTGGTCAGACACGGACAATCCGAATGGAACGAAAAGAACTTGTTCACCGGTTGGGTGGACGTTCGCTTGTCGGAGGTTGGCCAGAAGGAGGCCAAGAGAGCTGGTGAGCTCATCAAGGAAGCTGGTATCCAGGCTGATATCTTGTACACTTCCAAGTTGTCCAGAGCCATCCAGACCGCTAACCTCGCCTTGGACGCTGCCGACCAATTGTACGTCCCAGTCAAGAGATCGTGGAGATTGAACGAGAGACACTACGGTGCCTTGCAGGGCAAGGACAAGGCCCAGACCTTGGAGCAGTACGGTGCTGAGCAGTTCCAGACCTGGAGAAGATCTTTCGACATTCCTCCTCCAGACATTGAGGATGACTCCAAGTACTCGCAGGTTGGTGATGTTCGTTACAAGGACATTGACCCAGCTGTGGTTCCAAAGACCGAGTCCTTGAAGTTGGTCATTGACAGATTGTTGCCATACTACCAGGACGAGATTGCCGGCGACTTGTTGCAGGGTAAGACCGTGCTCATTGCTGCCCACGGTAACTCCTTGAGAGCTTTGGTCAAGCACTTGGACAACATCTCCGATGAGGACATTGCTGGTTTGAACATTCCTACTGGTATTCCATTGGTTTACGAGTTGGACGAGACCTTGAAGCCAACCAAGCCAGCTTACTACTTGGACCCAGAGGCTGCTGCTGCCGGTGCTGCTGCTGTTGCTGCCCAGGGTTCTAAGAAGTAGAATATACGATGAATTGAGTGAATGATGTAGAACATGCAAGTATGAATTGGTTGATCGAGGTGCTTGTAGAAGGTGCATTTAAGTTTAGAAGCGTTCTCTGTTGCAAAGGCATCACTTTCTTCAGGTTAAACTTCGTTGATTTGTCCATTCTGTGGGAGCATTGTCTTGAGTATCCCATTAGAGTGTTACATACATTTGTAAGTATCAATGCCCTCTTAATGATTTCCGATATTTCGGTACTCCCAGCTGATATCATCCCTGATTTCATTTACAGTCGCTCTCAGCAAGCGTTGAAGTAGACCCAACTGTTACATCTTTCATGCTCTTTCCTATCTATTCCCTAAACAGTTCTGATTAATGCTAGTATCATCAGCATTATCTAAGGAATTTCCCAACTCAATTGAGCGGCACGTATTTATTCAATAAGGCAATAAGAAAACCTAAGACGATTATAAAACAAAGAGTTGCACCGATCAATTGAGCGATGAGAACACCTTCATCCATATCTTTAACCTTAAAACAATTGACAGAATTTGAAAAACATAAGTACTGGTCCGTGACAAGCTGGTCTATTGTCTGGTTAACATTACCAGCCAAGACCATTGGTCTGATGATAACGTTACAGGCGGTTGACTTTTGTCCACGGGCTGATTTCCAGTAAGAGTGTTCATTTGAAGAACGTAGAATATACACAAGTTGCCTATTGGCGATAATGCAAGCTTCCGCCAATGTAGTGGATGGAGGTAACCAGAACTCCGAATAATGGTCTTCAACCGTCCATCTCGAAGCAATTAAGAACTGAACTTTGATCTTTTGATCATGAGATGAAGAAGGTATGTATTCTGATGTAGGCCCTGGAATTCCAAAATCAGGATTGGTAAGCTTGTCCTATTTTTCGTTATACATTATCGCGATAGTTGGAATTAATATGTGGTACTATTCCTGTGCCATACGTCAAGATCACGTCAAAATCATGTCAAACTGCGCGAAGTACGGAACTCTCCCACCATTAACTTGCGAGATTTTAGTAAATTTCAATTAAATGTAACAAAAGATGGAAGCATAGAAATATTAGGTGAAAGAGAATACACTGCGGGATATGCGAAAGAAAACTTAATCAAGTTCTAGGTGTTCGTAATGATATAAAACAATCAGAAGCAGAGAACAAAGTAGCCAAAATGTCATTTTGAACTTGGCTCCCACCGATAGTTGACCTACACTGACATAAACAACCATTTATTCTCCATAACCTCCCCAATAGTCTACTACAAAGCTTAATAGACGTAGATTCACACAACCCGTCGTGTCATAATACCTATGCAGTGGATGGAAAAAGTCGACTTTCTGATTGTTAAGAGACACATCACGTTATTATGTGTTTGATTTCTCCATGTTCTAGAATACATTAATGGATCACTTTAACTGTCCCATTAAAGTCTGTCATATACTTGCAAGTGTCAATTCCATATAAATATTCACGACACACCCAGGATACTGTTCCATTTGGAATCAACTTAGTAGTTGGTTCGTGAGCAGCATCTGACCATCAGTTTGGATAACCAATTTTTATCCCTTCATTCAATAAGTATTTGATCCAAGCTCCTCGCTACAGAATCGCAGGAGCAATTCCTAATTCTGAACTCATTGACTCCCAAATTGCTTGTCCATTATGGCAGCAAAAAGAAAAATTAAAAATAGAACAAAAAGTGTTCCGCCTACAATCCGAAAAAACACCACCCACCCATACCTATCTAGCACCTGATAGCAGTCAACGGAATTTGAAAAACACAACTGCTGGTCACTTTCAAGCTCGCCTATCGTCTGATTAAGGTCGCCAGCCAAAACTCGTGGCTTGATGAATACCACGTTACAGGTCACCCAGTTCTGTCCACGAGCAAAGCTCCAGATGATATTTCCAGCAGGATCACTCAAATCATTTGCGAGTTGCCTGTTAGCGATTTTGCGAACATCCACCAATGTAGTGGACGAAGGTAATCTAAACTCCACACAGTATTCATGAACAGTCAACCACGATTTAATCAAGAATTTTACTTCAATCCTTTGATAAGGAGGAGAGAAGGTAGGCTGAGGTGAAGATTTAGGACCTTCAGACTCAGAAGGCATAAGGTTCTCCAATTCTTCGTCAACCATAATCGCAGTAATTAGAGATAAGTTAGGGGATTATTCCTGCGTCAAACGTCAAGATCACGTCAAAGTGCGAAGTACGAAAGAAATCTTGCGAGCACTAATTTACGAGTTTTCAGTAATTCTCAAGAATGTAACAAGTATTGAAGTATTAACCCATGAGAAGGAGGATAATCGAAACAATATTCCGTATTCCTTATTAGTAATTTCATTTCGATTTCGTTTTCGTGAGAACAAACAACAACACCCATTGAGTTTCAGGTCTATAGAAACATCAAAACCCATCAGATGCAGCGAATAAAAGTAGGCAAAATGTCACTCTGTTTATCTTGCTCAGGATTAATAGACGTTGACTGACATTCATAGGTGTTTTCTATCCCTTATGGGCTACCTCCTCCCGGCGTACTAGAGACAATGCTGCAGAATCGGATGGCCAATTGTATCCAGAACTTGGCATGAACATAACATTATCAAGAGTGGTGGATTGATCATACTAACTTTCTGATCGTTATCCCAGCTTCATTGTGGCTAATGATTTTCTTCGTTTCTCCGTGATATAAGAACACAGGAATGGATCATCATGAATCTTTTGAGTGCTGTGATAGCTTTGTAAGTGTTAAGCCTACGTTTCAGGGAGTTATTCTCTCATACAAAGCTCACTTTTCTCCAAACAACTTCCACAATACACCTGAAAAAAAGAAGACAAAGAAGGCGAGACCAAGTCCTACACCGGCTAACTGAAGTAACATCACCCCTTCAGCCATATCTTGAATTCGGAAACAATCAATTGAGTTTGAAAAACACAAGAACTGGTCCGTGACTACCTCGCCTATCGTCTGGTTAAGATCACCAGCCAAAACTCGTGGCCTGATGAACACCACATCACACGTTACCGCCTTTGAACCACTGGCTAATTTTCTGTTTGAGGACTCACTCGAAGCATTCAAATCATATGCGAGTTGCCTATTGGCAGTATTACAAGCTTTGAATAAGGTAGTGGATGGATGTAACCAGAACTCTGCAGAGTACTCTCGGACCTTCCATCTTGATGCTATTAAGAACTTTACCTTGATCTTTTGATTATGAGAAGAAGAAGGTATGAATTCTGGAGTTGACTGTTGTATTCCATAATCAACAGACTCTAAAGTCATAAGGTTCTTCAATTCTTTGTCGCAGTAGTTGGACATAAGATGAAGTTGAGTGATGGTATTTCCTGTGTCAAACGCCAAGATCACGTCAAACTCCTCGGAGTCCGAATAAAGCATTCCGAGCATTTATTGACGAGATACCAAAAAATATAAAAAATGTTACTTTAGTAGTATAGCATTTACGTATGAGAATATGTAAATTTGAAAGAGCAGTATGATATAGGTAGTATTTAAGGATGGAGATACCATTTATATGGATAGTCTCAGCCCCTAGCAAATCAAATTAATTTCGTTTGTATGGAAATACCAACCTAGAGGAATGCAAAAGGAAGGGGGCAGGGGGTAGATTAGGTTACTTATAAGTATCTTGATTTCCAGCTATTTAAGCGTCATTAAAGATGTCCAGACAATGGAGATATTTATTGAACAAGACCTTGAAGAACCTACGACTACTGAAAATCCAGTAGCCAAAGTTTGCAAAGTCACTTTTTGTTCTTGATTAGTCGATAGATATTGAGCATAGAAACTCTTTCCCCATATGCCGACTGTAGTCTCCACTTCAATCAGCAGCCGACGCAACCTGAAGGGTCTGGCCGACAATAACGAATCCACTTTTGGAAGTAGATTCTCCGAACATGTCTTGGCCTGCCTTGTCACTTATATGCTCTCTCCGATAGAATTCAGAGGATTAGGGTTAATTCATGTAACGCTTGGTGAGCAAAAATGTGAGTAGGATCTACTTTTTTCCCCCAATTCGAGCCTTTTATAGAATTAGTGTTCTGAATTGATGTATTACTCATGATTGTAGAGGGACTGTAGCACATGTGAATCACTAAAAATTCTTGCGATTGAAGTAGCCTATTGTATAGAAAGAACTAGATGTATATAAGAAGTACTAAATGCCCGTTCCATAAATATTGAAATGATTCAAAGTTGATCTTACGTAACTTCAGATCTCAGAGACGAGGTGGACCACGATGAGATTTGTCAAACTGAGTTCAATCCGTCAGAAGACCTACCTTATAGTCTTTGTCCTGATTATTTACAATGCTATATCTTTGTCACCCTTTTAACTTTCAATTAACATTCCATTCAGTTTATGGCTTCTCTGTCTATACTTATCCATCTCCATCAAGATGGAAAGAAAAGTGGAAAACCATTACGAATTAACTAATCTTCATCCAGAAATGCTTTTCTCCACCGAATCTTAATTCAATTGACAAGTGAACACGTTTATTTTTTTCATTCATCCATCACTTTTGATCGCAACTACTTTTATGAAAACCAATAACCACAATTGCGAATTAATCCTATGCCAACCACAGAACCACTAAATACAAATTACAAGCCAAAATATGAAACCACACCGTCCAAACAATATCACTTACTAATTTGACCCAATAATTTCAAATCATTGAAATGATCACATTCTCTTACAATATTATGAAATTAAACCCCTGCACATAATCATCAAACGTTCCTCAACCACCTAAACTTTTTCTGTTTCCATCATCACAAACCTTTCCTACTCATCAACAAAAAACCCTCCAAATGTTCGGTTCTGGCTCGAACTCGGGTTCTACGGCGCCCACTTTTCTGTTCGGGCAGTCTAACGCCACCCAAAACCAGCCTGCTGCGTCTCTTTTTGGCGCCAATGCCAACAACAACACCTCCAAGCCTGCTACCTCTGCATTTGGCTCTAATTCGGCATTTGGCTCTTCAGGAAATACTGCTTTTGGTCAATCGTCCAATTCTGCTCCAGCACCCTCGCCATTTGGCTCTCTGGCACCCGCAACCTCAGCATTTGGTGCTGCCCCAGCTTCTGGCTCTCTATTCGGCGCTAAACCAGCAGCCACATCAACAGCAGCACCTGCAGCATCCCCATTTGGTGCTGCTCCAGCAAAGTCTACCACGCCCGCTTTTTCTTTTGGCTCTAATACTCAACCAAATGCCGCTCCAGCCACCAGTTCATTTGGCTCCTCAAACAACAACTCGGCCGCACCTTCTGGAGGCTTGTTCGGCGCGAATGCCGCAAACCCCGCGACTTCTACAACAACTCCGGCTGGTGGTTTGTTTGGTGCTGCTGCTCTGAAACCAGCAGTCTCTGGATCCGCTGCTCCAGCTTCAGGAGGTCTTTTTGGCCAGTCTGCCTCTACAGGTACGGGCTTTGGTGCCAAACCAGCTGGTGGTGCTGCTGCTGCTCCAACTACAGGCGGCCTTTTTGGTTCTAGTGCCAACGCCACCAAGGAGACTACGCCATCATTCAGCTTTGGCGCTAAACCTGCCGAGAACAAGCCCGCCAGTTCTGTTGAGATGAACTCAGCGGCTGCATCCAAAGAAACTACTCCGGCCTTTTCTTTCGGTGCCAAACCCGCTGAGAATGCTGCCAAGCCTGCCGAAGGTGGACTTTTTGGCGCAAAGCCAGCAGCATCAGGCTCGGGACTTTTTGGAGCGAAGCCAAATGAGCTGAAAGGCTCTACGCCATTCTCATTGAACCTGGGCTCCTCTACACCCGCACCTACTGGCGGTTTATTTGGTGACCAGGCAAAGAGTGGAGAAGCCAAGCCTGCTTTCAGCTTTGGTGCCGCCAAGTCTGACAACAAACCTGCAGCAGCTCCATCATTTTCTTTTGGTGCCAAACCCGCCGATAAGACTGAACCCAAGACTGATGCAAAGCCTGCTACACCAGCATTTTCTTTTGGTGCAAAAAGTGCTTCTGAAAAGCCCGAGGATAAACCAGCAGCAGCCGCCCCAGCATCCACGACTCCCTCTTTCTCGTTTGGAGCCAAGCCAGCTGAAAAAGCAGCAGACAAACCCGCTGAGAAACCATCCTTCTCCTTTGGTGCTAAACCTGCCGACCTGAAGGACGCTTCTGCTCCTAAACCAACAGGATTTTCTTTTGGGGCAAAGCCCGCTGAACTGAAGGACTCCAAACCAGCTTCTTCGTTTAGTTTTGGAGCTAAGACCGAGGAGAGCAAGCCAGCTGCAGCAGCTCCAGCATTTTCCTTTGGCAAGACTGCGGAGAAGAAGGACGAGCCAGCCGCTGAGAAGAAAGATGATAAGCCAGGCTTTAGTTTTGGTGCCAAGCCAGCGGAAAGCAAGCCGGCCGGCACCACTTCAACTTTCTCGTTTGGAAACACTGCGGATAAGAAAGACGCGACCACCGAAAAGAAGGATGACAAACCTGCTCTTTCGTTTGGAGCCAAACCTGAGGAGAAAACCACTAAGCCAGAAGAAACAAAGACACAGCCAGACAAGAACGCTCCTACGTTGAAACCCACGACGCTTGAGCCACCAGCTATCTCTTTAGATAACAAGACTTTGGAGGACTTGATCATGAAGTGGTCCAAACAATTGACACAAACAAAGGGCATTTTCGAAGGTTACACATCGAAGGTTAAGACATGGGACCAACAACTTACCACCAGTTCGGAGGAAATCTCCAAATTGCATAAGAATGCCAGCGAGGTGGACAGTTTGCAACAGCGCATTGATCAACAGCTACTCTTTGTGGAGAACCAACAAGACGAGCTTGATCAGATATTGGACAGCTACGAGCTGCAGGCAGATATTTTGCTAAACTCCATTGACTTGAATAGTTCTGATGTTGCGTCTACTGCTTTGGTTGCCCAGACATCCAATAAGAATGCACCATCCGGTTTGAACGTCACAGACAAGTTGCGTGAGAAGGCATACCACAATGCAGAATTATTGGATGAACGTTTGGATACGCTAGGTGACAACTTGTCATCTTTGGTGGAGGAGATTAATTCTGTTAGCGATGTTTTCAACAAGTCGCTCATGAAGAATATTGCCGACAGCGAAGGTTCCGCAGACAGCAGCGGAAACTCAATTGAGGAAATCGTGAAGTTGTTAAACCTCCACTTGGACAATTTGAAGTACATTGAGACCACCAAAGACCAGCTAGAGGAGAAAGTCAAGCAACTACAGGGTCCCAAAAGACTCCGGTAGGGTACTCAAACGAGAAAAGTATCAAAAAACAACAACAAAAGGCTACGATTAAGGCTAAATGCCTGATGATTCCAAAGAGAACCTACGGGTTCCGAGGCAACATTCATCTACATATGGGAGGAAAAACATGTTCGTATCGGATATCAATATCCACTACTTAAGTATTGCGGTTGACAGCATTGGTCACCTGTACGCTTGACTTCCGTACAAGGTAATAAATCTAACAACGAAGACAAAGTGATTGAATTGACCCATAAAATTAAGCTGGCTACCTATGGAGCACCATGTCGTGGCACATCCCAGCCAATACTCAAAAGTTCTCGTCTCTCTTTCTTTCCCGCCATTTTCGCAAGTTAGCTACTTCCCCATATCTCCCCATATGTCCTTCATAGATCTGCAACTACTCGGACCCAACACCGGCATATGATTTTAGGTATTTAAGCAGGTGATATCCCCACATGAAACCACAGCCAAAATGTCTGCTCTTGTCGGTGCCGTCAAATTACTTTCTAACCCCGATGTTGATAAGGTAGTCCTAATCAAATTTATCTTTCGTCAGATCAAAGCTCAAATTAGGGTGCTTGGTTATCGAAAGGTCGCATCCATTCTCCTTGGATTGTTAATGGTGGGCGTGTCGTCGTTCATCAAGATCCCTCAAATTCGCAAGATCTTGAAGCCGCCAACTGCTGACCAAAGAATTAGGTTAGCAGAGGGTCTTTCCAAGGATTCTGTGAGATTGGAGACTTTGGCACAGTTCATCCATGTGACATTCAACAAGCAGCAGGGAAATGCGTTCCTCAACTATGGCGAATCCTTGTTGCTCGGCATCCAGAACATTGGTCTTCTTGCCATTTTGGAATACTACCGCATGAGAAAGGAGCTTCGTGAGTGGAGCAGCTTGCCTAAGGATGCACAGCAGAAAGAGGCATTAAAGGCCACTATCAAGCCTATTGCAGGTGTAATTGCTGCTGTAATTTTCCTCACAAAGATTGCTCCAAAGCCGTTGATTGCGGCTTTGCAGGTTCTTATCATTCCAATTGGAATTGCTGCCAAGATTCCCCAGATTAGGAGAAATGAGGAAATCAAGTCCACAGCACATTTGTCGGAGGTGACCATTGGTGCCAATGTGATTGGATCTTTGATTCGCGTGTACACCACTCTTACAAACTTCAAGCCAGGCAAGAGAGACAGTGTTTTACTTGCGGGATACCTGACTTCGTTTGCATTGAATGCTGTGCTTGCGGGACAGATATTCAAGTATGGAAAGACCGATAAGAAGGATTAGGAGGATGAGTATAGTAATGCCTGTGGAATTAGTAAGCGAGATTAATGTGGAATACTGAAATGAAAAGTGTAGGTATAGGAAGAACAGTTTCATAGAACTACCCAGTAACGAAGTAGGTTTATTCTAATCAAGCCCTTGGATAATGAGAATCCTATCATATTTGATACCGATGAATTGAGAAGCAGTGACTTTAAAATGAAATTTAAATGCTCTTACATTCTTTGACATAATTTGGACATAACTTTGACACACATTTGACATGAACATACATATATATGCCATCATTGAATATTCAATGCCATCCTGAAATTTCTGCCACTAAAGACTCCATAAATCCAAATAATCTCAATAATACTTCAATTTTATCTCCTTTCGATTTCCAAGGTGGCGGTTCCCCACATCTTCATGATGTGGTATCTAACTATTCTCATCATGAGAACTCTGACTAATCTATCTCGATTCTCAGAGTCGCTCCCCCAACTTTCAATAACTCACGTACCCATACATAGAATGAATTACATTTAAAATTCAAAATTCAAAACCTATGAAATAAAATTTCAGCCCTAAATTCACTTCTTTTCACTATATGAAAGTTCCCATAATTTCCAACTCCCACTCCACCTTTTCTCCACTACTATCTATATACCTTCCATATCTCACCTACTTTCTTTCCATGGTCCATACCGCCGAATACCTCCCCGCTAAGCCCTCAGACATCTCTTCCGTCTTGCAAGGTGGCTACAACCACCCGCTTGCACGTGAATGGCAGAGCGAGAGACAGCTTACCAAGTCCATGTTCATCTTTCCACTTTTTGTTTCCGACATCTATGACGAAGAAACAGAAATCGCTCTGTTGCCCAACATCAAGAGACACGGAATCGGTAAGTTGTTGGAGTACGTCACTCCATTGGTGGCCAAAGGGTTGCGTGCCGTCATTCTTTTCGGTGTGATCTTGAAAGAAGGTGTCAAGGACCCAGTAGGCACTGCTGCTGACGATCCAGAAGGTCCTGTGATCCAGGCGATCAAGTTGCTCAAGGAGAACTTCCCCGACCTTTATGTGATGTGTGACGTATGCTTATGTGAGTACACTAGCCACGGTCACTGTGGAATTTTGCACGATGACGGCCAGATCAAAAGAGAGCCTTCAGTTCGTCGTATTGGTGCTGTGGCCGTTAACTACGCCAAAGCGGGCGCCAACTGTGTGGCTCCATCGGATATGATGGACGGCCGTATCAAGGAAATCAAGTTAGGACTCATGGATGCCGGCTTGGAGAACAAGGTGCTTGTGATGAGTTACTCGGCCAAGTTCAGCGGATCCTTGTACGGTCCATTCAGAGACATTGCTGGAAGTGCACCCAGTCACGGCGATAGAAAGCTGTATCAGTTGCCTAGTGGTGGTTCGGGTTTGGCTCGTAGAGCGTTGGTTAGAGACATTGACGAAGGTGCAGATGCATTCATTGTCAAGCCTTCTACTTTCTACCTTGATGTAGTGAAGGAGGCATCCATCATCTGTAAGGACTTCCCTCTCTGCGTTTACCAAGTCAGTGGAGAGTATGCCATGTTGCATGCTGCTGCAGACAAGGGCGTCGTGGACTTGAAGGCCATTGCTTTTGAGTCCCATCATGGATTCTTAAGAGCTGGAGCACGCTTGATGATCAGTTACTTCACTCCGGAGTTTTTGGACTGGCTCGATATCTAACATGTATAAAGAATGAACTGGAGATGGTGAGTCTCTGGTCAGAAAATGAGACTGTGATATAGATCAGAGAATGTAGATGATGGTAGAGTTGGAGAAAGATATCGGACGGCCGAGAAAGTGCGGCTGCTAGAAATTAGCATAGGAGGACCGGAAATTCAGATATCAATGTTCAATGAGAGCTGTTGGAAACCCGTGAAGTAATCGAGAAAACAAAGGTAGATAAATGACTCTGAGAAAATTGAAAGTATATTAATGTAAGCTGTCAAATATATGATTGGAGTAGTTACAAGATGCAGATACCAGTGTACATTCGGGGTGATAGTTGGTGATCAGCGAGGTTATCACCAGCTTCTCAAGCACGATGTCAACGAATCTTTATGAGTCTCGAATGTGCAAGTTGTATTAATGTGCTGGACTGATCCAATAAATAGTGTCATGACGAAATAAAATGAGCACACAGAACAGAAACAGGTGAATTAAGAACGGTGGCATAATAAATTATGCAGCTAGTGGCTCCTGGAGCACCTTGTCTTCTTGTTCCTCTTCCTCTTCTTGATCTTCTCTCACAGAATCCTTAAACTCCGAGGTAGGCGCATCAGGTAACTTAACATCTGGTACCTTGACATCAGGCTGAGGCTCTGTCTTGACCTTCTTGCCCAAAACCTCCTCTTCCAACCGTTCAAGCTCCTCCTCCACCTCATTCTCATCCTGATTACTGAGGCCTGACCCGAGCATGTCGCTCACCTCATCGACCTTCAACCGCTCATCCTCCAAGTCATCCAATACCTTGTCGATCTTCTCAACACTCATCTCACTGTTGAGCTTCTTCAACACCTCGTTACCTTGAGTCAATCCATACAAAACATCTTTCTCAATCAACTTGAACTCGATTGTTCCTATTAGATTCTCCAAATTGCCTAGCTGATCATAAGTAGTGCTGATCACACTCTGCTGATGCTTTTTCAGCCGTAAAAACACTTTGGCTTTGTCTGGTTTGCCATCTTTAAGTGCTTGCTTGGCCAATGCCGTCTGCCTGTCAATGACTGTGTTAAGCTTTCGCTGGTACTGCTTCAAATTATCTCTTTGCCGTTTGAGCTGGAAGATTGCCTTATCCTGAGCCGTGATTTTGGGCTGGGAAGGTTGCTGGCCCATATTAGAGATTTGTACAAGAAGACTAAGGTTGGTTTGGTGATTGCGTAGTTCGCACGTGACAGATAAGGGAGGGTAGGATTAAGAGAGACAGGGAAGATGATAGGAATTAGATCAAAAAAGAAAATATAAATCGATAGAGACTAAAGAGAGAAATTAAAGGGAAGAAAACTAGAAAATAAAATCTTTCACTTTTCAAACTAAAAAGAAAATCAATCTTATCTACAAACTCAACTTCAATTGTTCTGCCCTACACCATACTTCTAGATTATGTGCAATATGCCATCAAACGGCACACAGTCAACTTGAAACGGCATTCATAACCTCGATCTCATGATAACAATACCCATAGCATCGAGTAGTCAGCCACATATCTTCACTGACCTCCGAACAATGTTTTCTCCTGCAGATAGATCGAACCATTCAATCACCTTACCTAATTAGGCCGATTCATCAACATCTTCCAACCAAACTTGCCCTGACAGTTCAATACCACGCCGAGCCCCAATTGGGAAAGTTAATAAGCTATCCTGCAAATTGCTGAAGAATCTTTTCCCAGCAACCAACTGCACAACTCTCGCTGCTCCCTACTGCTGGTTTCAGCTTTGTGACCTGCTACACTAACTCTCGATTCTCCAAAGTGAATCTTTACCACCTGGAATGTCTGCCCTCAACGAGTCTCCGCCAAAGATTCACAAAACACCATTTCACGACTCCACCCTTGTGCTTGACAACCTCAAATGCTCTGTATCAAAGAAGAGAACCATAGACGGACTGTCTCCACTGAAGAGGAGAACTGAACTCAAAAGGCCGCTTCCGACACTCTTGCTGACGCATGGTCTCAGATCTAAGTCGCTGATTGCTGATTTTGCTCGCTCACTGACCGTGGACTTACCTGGTCCTCCACCAAAGCCTGTGGCTTTGTCTCCTCCCAGACCAGCCAAACTCCGTAGATCGACTTCATTGCTCACTCTGACAGAAGTTTCTGCTGACCGATTTATTCCTAGCCATCGAAATTCCACTTCGGGAAAGTTAACTTGTGCCAATGCGCTTCCTCACCCGAATGCACTGCCTCAATCTCATATCAAGGCACACACATCTAAGATCTACCAGCATCACGTCGCAGAAGCATGCGGACTTCACGTCAACTCTCGGATCTTGAGCTACAGACCACCTCCGCCCGAGAGATCAAAGCCAATCAACTTGTTCTCGCATCTTTCACTGAGTTCTTCTTCTATTCCTAAACTGCTACGTCCATCTGTGGCCTCTGAACGAGCCAAAAAGATCCCCACAGCACCAGAGAGAGTGCTTGATGCACCCAACATCGTGGACGATTTCTATCTTAATCTCGTGGCGTGGTCACTGACCAATCTCATTGTCATTGGTCTTGAAGATGCCGTGTATGTGTGGAATGCACTGACAGGCTCGGTGGGTCTCCTCTGCGAGGTTCCAGGTAAGATTGTCACTTCTCTTAAATGGTCCGATGATGGCTCATACATCTCCCTTGGAAAAGATGATGGAACGGTAGAAATCTGGGATATCGAGACAAATTCCCGACTTAGAACTCTCTCATATTCAACCACGGGCAGAATCGCTTCTCACGCATGGCTGCTGCACCTTCTCACGTCTGGATCCAAAGAAGGCACTATAAGTCATAGTGACGTTCGAGTTTCCAGCCATTTGGTGGGAAAACGTGACAATTCACATGTTGCTGAAGTATGTGGTTTGGAGTACCGAGCAGATGGTCAACAATTTGCCAGTGGAGGAAACGACAATATGGTAGCAATCTGGGATGCACGAAACATGAGCGGAGATGCTCTTTTCCAGAAAAATAATCACCGTGCTGCCGTGAAGGCGATTGCATGGTGTCCATTCCAAAACCTGATGCTTGCAACTGGAGGAGGAACTAGTGACAAGACTATCCACTTCTGGAACACTTCGACAGGAGCGAGAATCAACCTGATTGAGACCGAGTCACAGATCTCCTCGCTCAATTGGGGATGCACAAAGGGAACTGGCTACGAAGTAGTGGCAACACATGGATATCCATCCAACAGCATATCGTTGTTCCATTACCCTACATTACAAAAAACAGGAGAGATTACGCATGCACATGATTCTAGAATCCTAAATGGATGCCTTAGTCCTGATTCAACTACATTAGCCACGGTGGCCGGCGATGAGAACCTCAAGTTCTGGTCACTTTTTGATACATACAAGCAGTCAGGAAATGACGAGGCCGAGCTAGCCAGCAATGACACAAAGCACATCAAGAAGCTCATGAACATCCGTTAGCATTAATAGACGCATTACGACAACTATTGTTATTTGTAAGTAAAGAGTAGTATAGAGAGATGCAGCCGATTTATAGGATATTGAATTGAAAATACATTCTGAGGGTCCCTATGAAATTTCTACAATGTTCCCTTGTATTTACCTCCGTCTTGCTCAGGATAAACTCGACCGTCTTGCTCAGGATAAACTCGACCTGATAAGCCTAAGAGAATTGCACCCCCACCTCAAGAAAATAAAAAAAAAAAGGCCGATTATCTCTACGTAACAAATTTTCAATTATAAATTTATAGAAGAAGAAAGTTATGGAAGATGGAAATTAATCAATGAATTCCCTTACTTCCCCAGATCTGCATTCTGCAGGCCAATCCCAATAAAGTAGTATGACGAATGGATAATATATATACTACGCCAAAAAGAGAGTTTCAGTACCATGAAGGATATTGTTTTAGAAATCTTTGCTCAGCAGCCTCTCGAAATCTATACGCAAATATGCTTTTGTTATGCATTTGGAGATAATTCACGAGACCTGGTAGTGGAGATCCTCCAGAATGGCTTGCAATCATTAACTACTTCATTTCCTTGGGTATCTGGTCAGGTAATTAGGGACACCGAATCTGGCCTATACAAGATCGCCTTTTTAGGAGATACTCCGCGTCTTATTGTGAAAGATCTCACAGAATCGTTGTCAATGGATAAACTCCGCAACGCTGGATTTCCATGTTCCATGTTGGACGAACAGACAATTGCTCCTAGAAGTACACTTCCCGGTGTTTTTAGTGACTCTGAAGAGTCACCATGCTTCCTTCTACAAGCTTCATTCATCAAGAAGGGTCTTATCTTGACGTTTTTGGCTCATCACCAGGTTTTCGACGGAACTGGAGAGGGTCAAATTATTTCACTCTTATCCAAAGCTTGTAAAGGAGAACCTTTCACAGCGGAAGAGCTTGCTACTGGAAACATGAACAGAGAGAATATTGTTAAGCTTTTTACTGAGGAAGAAAAGAAAGAATATGGAGAGTTGAAGATTGGACTCGAAAAACAGATTATTCCTGAGAAACCGTTGACTTTTGAGCCCACGGAGAGTTTCTGGGCCACTTTCACGTTTTCTGCTGACTCTCTCAAGGAATTGAAAGCTTTGGCCAGTCAGAACTTGAGGTCCGTTCCATTTGTCTCTACAGATGATACACTAACTGCGTTTATCTGGCAGTCACTTTCCAGGGCCAGATCTTCGCGGTTGCCGGAGAGCTCTAAAACCAGTATCGCTCGAGCAATTAATGTTAGACCGTACCTAGGAATTCCCAGTACTTACCCTGGAGTGATCACCAATATGACATACAACGACTATGAATTAAGGGATATTGTTCAGCTTCCATTGGGAGAAGTGGCATCGAGTTTGAGAAGCAGAATTGACAAGAGAACTTCCCAGCTAGCAAAGGACTCGCGTGCTCTAGCTACTCTCATAGACGCTACTAGAGATTCGCCCATCACATCAGCCACAGCATCCATATACGTTCCCTCTGATATTGCCCTCAGTTCGTGGGCTCAGCAGAATAGCTATAGTCTAGATTTCGGACTCAATCTTGGGAAACCCGAATCAGTGAGACGCCCACAATTTACTCCTGTGGAAAGTCTAGCGTACATTCTTCCTAAGAGCCTAGAAGGAGACATTTCCGTTGTGATCTGTCTTCGTGAAGAAGATATGGAGAAGTTGAGAAGCGAATTAGGGAAGTATGCCCAGTACGTGAGATAGGTTATTAAGCAGGCAGAAAAGGGGAATTTTGGTTCTTCGACATGCAGCATAAGAATTAGACATAAGTTTCTAGGTTTATCATTTTGCCTGACCTTATGTAGTAGAGAGTTCAAACCGATCTGGAGTTGGGCAGCCATAATGAGCAACGGATTGTAGGTCAGAGGTTTAAAGTTCCAACCAGTTCTGTCATATTTCCAAGTCTGGTCTATGTTGTTGACATCAATTGAATTGGTCACGAGTACTGTTACTTTTGAAATGTATCAGTGAAAAAACCGCCTTCCCAGACAATTTATTTAATACTTAGTCAATCTTGAAAAGCTTGACGCTCTTACCAATGATATTTACGACAAAAAAAAAAAAAAAAAAAAAAAAAAAAAAAAAAATTTTTT
>Ga0160505_100565_pt1 | contig 20699 bp, 13 predicted proteins | sample DIDeMG_FD_108225 | JGI IMG/M metagenome (GOLD analysis project Ga0160505, IMG submission 108225) | Enriched chicken feces microbial communities from UW Madison campus, WI, USA - DID2874_E49_Stillage MG | ecosystem: Host-associated > Birds > Digestive system > Large intestine > Fecal ... | reverse complement strand
TTTTTTTTTTTTTTTTTTTTTTTTTTTTTTTTTTTAATTTTTATTTATTGAATCATATAGAGTATGCTCTTTAACTTCTATTCCTGAGCAATAATTAACGAAAGACAAAACACCTGTACACGTCTTATTTACACATTAGATTTTTCTCATACCACCTCATTTTCAGCTTAAACCATGAGCTACACTCCGTCTCACTCGAGGTCCAAGTCCTATGCCTACGGAGGGTCGAAAACCCATCTTCCACCACCTCCAACGGACTCGGAGTTGACACCTGTAGACTACCATGTTCCACACAACGGATTATACAGACGCCACTCGCGCAAGAAAAGTTCGCAGGTGCTAATTGAACCTATTGGTGCGCCTGTGACGAATCACATGCCTGTCTCGCCATCCTTCACTGTTCCGCCTGCGTTGCAAACCATGTTTGATAAGCAACACCAAGCCGATGGGAGTGACCATGGAGAATATGATGCCGGAGAAAACAACACATCATTGAAGCGACACGTCAGCAGCGCTGCTAGCAGCACTTACACTCCGAGCCCTTTGGCAACCGGCTATGTTCCCAGGAGACGTAATACAATTTCGCATAAATCCCATGCTTCAATCGTGGAAGAAAAGGTGACGGTACCTGAAATTGCTGTTGAGGACCATTCCCGATCACCAGATCATCATGTCAGCGGTAGTGATAACGAAGATAGCCCTAACACAGAAAGCGATAGGGATGAATCTAAGTCTGCGTCACCCGACTTTGAAAAGCGTGAGCGGTCGAGCTCCACAAATAGCAATGCATCATCTTCCAGCACTCATATCCAGCCCGCAAAAAAGCCCTCCGCGCCGACGTCTTCTTTCTCTGCTAACACCCTTGCATCAGGCGCATCATTCCTGATTGCGGGACAGTTTTTTGCAAAGCTTCTTACTTTTTCTCTAAATCAGCTCATTTTGAGGTTCATTGGCCCTGAGTCATTTGGGGCTAACGCACAACTTGAACTGTTAATCAATACCATTTTGTTTTTTTCCCGCGAAGCAATCCGTCTTGCAGCCCAGCGTGAGTCTTTAACTGGCAAGCATCCTGATGTTTACCGATTTGAAGGCGGCGTGGTTGAAAATACACAATCTGGTACCGTCCAGCAAGTGATAAACATTGGATTTGTGCCGCTGGTTGTGGGAATCCCCCTTGCAACGGTTCTGTCGTACCTATATATTCACTTTTCAGGCCTAACTTCAGAGATTGATTCCAAAACTGTTAGCACCGCTGTCGTGATCTTTGCTATTTCATCAGTCCTTGAGCTAGCTGCCGAGCCTGGCTTCCTGCTGTACCAATTTCAACTACAGTTCAGGAAGCGGGCTTCGTTTGAGTCAATTGCAATCTTTGCCAGATGTTTGTTGACTGTCATGTTTTTGATGATTGGCCGCCAGCCCGGTACCGCTATTATTGCTTTCTCACTGGGCCAATTTGCATACTCATCTGTTCTTGCTACTCTTTATATTTTCAACTCGATTCGTGAGACAAGAAGCAAGCCTTATGATATTACATTTCCAAGAGGTGTTTGGAAGGAGGGCGACTCTTCAAGCAAGGTTTATTTTTCCAAGGAAACTACGCACTTGGCGGGATCTATCTGGCTACAGACAATTTTCAAGCACTGCTTGACTGAGGGTGACAAATTTCTTATATCGCTTCTACTTCCCATTGCTGATCAGGGCGTCTATGCTGTTGTTGTCAACTATGGATCTCTTATTGCGAGACTTGTTTTTCTTCCTATCGAGGAAGCACTCCGAAACTTTTTCTCCAAGCTACTATCACCTCCTGTCAATAGAGACAATTTAAAGCTCTCAGTTACAGTGATTTCTACCTTGTTGAGAATCTACGTTTACCTATCTATATTTGCCATTGCTTTTGGCCCCATGGTATCGTCCTACGTCCTACAGTTTCTTGTTTCTCGAACATGGCTTGACACTGATGCGCCCGTGGTCCTGGCGACCTACGCGTGCTACATCCCGTTTTTGGCCATCAACGGTGTTCTAGAAAGTTTTGTGCAGTCGGTAGCAGCACCTGCTGACATCAAGCGCCAGTCTTCGGCATTGTTAGCGTTCAGTTTGTCATTTGCAGCTGCCGCTTATGTCTTTATGCGCCCTCTAGGACGTGGTGCACAGGGCCTAGTGCTTGCCAACATGTTTAACATGGCTCAGCGCATAGGCTGGTGCATTATGTGGATTGAGGAGTACTACTCGCGCATTCGCAACACCCCCAATGCTGCAGCAGCTGTGGGAGGAAAGAAAGGAGAAGACGAGTCTGAAATTTCGCCAACAAAGGTTGTATACTTTGACAAGCCCTGGGGGTGGTTATTGCTTGCATGCCCACGTTCGATCGTGTTTGGTATGGTTGCAGGCCTGGCGCCAACTGTGTGGATCCTCGGCCAGGTGTCGACGTTTAAGGGTCTCCTTCAGCATGTGTTCCTGGCGGTGCTGCTACTGTTGAGCATTCTATTTGCCGAGAAAGAATTGATCCTAGAGTACATGCAGAAGTATAAGGCAAAGACAAAGGCTGAAGAAGTGGCCAAGAAGAAGTAAACAATAAAGTATACTTGTATTTTTTATATGATTGATTTTATTTCAAAACTTGTTATTGCACGGCTGAAGAAGACCATAATAGCGTAAAATTACCCTGATCGTTGTTAGCGAGCGCGTATCCCCATACAAACTCAAATCATAAAATAGCTGTTGTCCCAGTTCCTGGTCTTCCCCTTTGATCAAACGTAAACAAAGCACTCATTGTTATTATGCCAGCGACAACAACAACTACGAGCACAACGGCAGCAACGGGCACCGCCAATAATGAAATTTGGTCTTCGATGCTTAAAGCCGTGGGTGGCGTGAATACTACCCCGTCGGGCACGCTGCTGCTGGTATCGCGCCAGCAGGCTACACAAACCGATCTGATCACACAGCTCCAGGCCTCCGCCCTCCGCGCTACTGGGGGTTCGGCTGCTTCAGATTCAATCGCAGGACGCCTAAACAATAGTAGCATCAATGGTGTTGGTAGCGGCAGTGCAGATCTACCGGCAATTGCCAATTCGTTTCTTTTGGGCTACACGTTTGTTGAGACCCGCGATTACGACGACAAGCTCGCACACCTTGATGTTTACACGGCGGTGGGCGATGCGGACGATCGTGCATACGGCACTTTGCTGCGAGACTTTTTTGAAAAGCAGTATCAATCTCCGACAAATGACGCTAGAGCCAACAGTAGCGACAGCAGCAGTAGCCCTGGATCTGGAAGCAATACGGGCAAGAAGAGCGGCAAATTTGCCGTGGGCCTAGTGGTGGACTGGAACGAAGACGTGCGCGAGTTTGCAAGATTTGTGAGCGACTGGCTGCGGCTACTGCGACGGAGTGTGGCCGGTCTGGCTGGCGTAGATGCTGTAGAAGATGAACTAAAGCATCGACTGCAGACCTATATTGCACCGGGTGGTACAACATCTGCTGCTACTGCTGCCACTACGTCTTCTGGTACAGGAAGCGGTGACTCTGGTGTGGTTGAGCTGCCGCTTGAAGAGGGCCAGTACGAGGTGCCCCTTGGCTTTGATCTTGTGCTCATTGCCGCCAACGCACAGAACGTGCTACCAGAAACAATCGGCGCCGGGTCCAGATCAGGCGACACTCCGTTCTCAGATGACCTTGTGGACTACATCCAACAGGTACTGCGCACCATTGCGCTGACGCACGGTGCATCACTGATATATGCACCTGCGACAAGCCATTTGGAAGAGGGCGCAACAAATCGCGATGCGCTGGCAACACTAGTCGGAGAGCGCTTGCAGATCCCACTTGTGGGCGAAATTGGTGCGGCGGTCCCGAGCGTTGTTGACCAAAGTGGAATCCTAGTCCCTGCCGGATGGGACAGTGTAGGTAAAATCCTCGCATTACGAGACGGATTTCCGGACAGTATACGCGAAGCCTGGGCAAAAAGTATTGCTATTGATGCAGATGAGAACGCGAAGGCGGTTGCAACTTCTGAGGATGTGTTTGACAACTCTGAGGAGCTAGAGCAGGACGAGGCAGTGGAGATTTACGAGCGTACTATCACCAAACTGCATCCCTCTAGCAGAAATGCAAGGGGCTCACGCGGGGCCAATGATAGCTCTGGTCCTGATTTAGATGATACCAAAGGCGGGGAGAAGGTCACACCTCGGACCGATTTTCAAGCGTTCCTTGCCGGCCAGTATGAAATACTCGAGAGTCGTATTAAGAAGGAACAAGAGACTTCGCCCTACAAACGAAATGCGCGACAGTTTGGTGGATTTTCAGGCAATTCTGCGGGGGCCTCTGCCCTCAGTGGTATTCAAGGCGTGCCAAACGAAAATGACATCAACATTGGTGGCATCCAGGTTGAAGGTGTCGAGGAGGTGCTGCGGCGACTGAAGATTCAGGAGACAATTATGAATAAGGAACCAACGACGCCAAGGCTCGGGAACAGCACGCCAGATATGTCTTCGCTGAACATTATGCCGAACAATGGTAACAGCAACATTAACAATATAGATGGGTTAAGTGGCCACGCGCAGGGAATCCCAAAACAGCCATCGCTAAACCTGTCTACAGCTGCGCATAACAACATCATCAGCAGTGGCAGCCATATTGGACTTTCGGGAGTTTCTTCCACCACGACCCGGTTTTCAGGGATCGACGCGACTTCTTCGGCAAGCACCTCATTGGGAAATAACACAACGGCGGGATCGACAATGGAAAGCGGCAGCATTGGTGACAGACCTAATTCGCAGACTGAGGTGCTCTCCAACTTTTTCCAGAACATATTAGACAGAAACCGCCAGTAATATCCTCATGAACTATTTGAGTGTCTTGTAATGTTGGATAGAAGTGGACTTGGCAATGCTAGTGATACCATTGGCATCTGCGTGTAGATGCAATTATTTGATTATTGCCAATGAATTCAAACCCACAGTAATTATTTTTACATGTATTACCATTTATATTCAAATACTTTTTTGGTATCTAAGCCGAATAGGGGAAAAAAGCCCATTTTAAATAATATAGAAACGCCACTGATAATCTAATTGTAACCAGCGCAAGTAATTTTTGACCAAAGATGACGGTAAACATCTCAAAACCCCGTTGCGACTGATGTGAATTCGCGACAATCGACTCTCGAAGAGTAAAACTACGGCAGCAACTGGCTTGTAAATTGTTTATTATTGACTAAAACAAAATAACGTTGTTAACAGCTTAGTATCTTTAAAGTGATTTAGTTTTACCTTCAAAGGGTAGGCTTTGTCTTTCTCTCGAGGCCCAGATTCATTTCCAAGGTGGCATTTTACAGACAGCATTATCTTATTATAGCTATTGTGGATTGGATTGCCATTTTAGGTTTATCAATCTAAACTGTGTTAGTAATATCACTTTTTTCAAGTTTTATATAAATTCAACTCCTCCTGACCAAGTATATATTTTATTTTCTTTCTTTTCCTCTCATCATTTCAAGTCTTTGTATTTATTTATTTTTTTCATTCTGCATTTATCAAAATTATCATCATGTCTTATAACTTACTATCCCGATTTGCTCCTAGAGCTTCCTCTGCTGCGGCCTCAAGTCTTCTTTTGCGACCTCTAGTTGCAGCACGCCAATACCATCCTAAAGTCCTAGATCACTACAACAACCCGCGTAATGTTGGCTCTCTTAATAAAAATGCCTCGAACGTCGGTACGGGTCTTGTAGGTGCGCCCGCCTGCGGTGATGTCATGAAGCTACAGATCCAAGTCGATGAGAATGGTATCATTGATGACGTTAAATTTAAGACCTTTGGTTGCGGCTCCGCCATTGCCTCCAGCTCTTACATGACCGAACTTGTGCGCGGCATGTCACTTGAGGATGCTGGAAAGATTAAGAACACAACAATTGCAAGGGAACTCTCTTTGCCACCCGTCAAGTTGCATTGCTCGATGCTCGCCGAGGACGCCATTAAAAGCGCTATTAGCGACTATCAGAGTAAGAGAAAGCTAGCTAGCCCAACGCTGGGTCCTGATTCCCAAGCAAATGCTCAGCAGCAATCCTCAAATTAAAATACGGCTTGTTTGTGAGACATTGCTAAAGGGTTTTTTTTTTCTTTCTTTAAACATTCAATGGGATTCCCAGTCACCAGGCCAAACGTGTCACAACGTTGGATCCCAGGGCAGCTGTCAAATGCAGATACTGAGCAAACTACCACTTAGTAGATTTTGACTAGCTCAGTTGGGTCTAGCGCCCATCTTTTTGAATCTTTTTTTTTTTTCACATGGAATCGGTCCGAGTCGGATATACTGGGCCCAGTGTAACAAGGCATAAGTTGCAACTTTACTTGTTGACGGAGAACATAGTACTGCTGTTGAAATAGTGTATCCGGCTGTTGTGCCAAGTCATAATTACGTAACAATGTTAATGTAAAAATGTTGTTATAACTGACTAAGTATTAATAATATCATTATATAAACATTAGCAAATGCTTATGTCACAACAAATTTTTATTCCTCCCAACTTCTAAAAAATTCCATTCATTTTTCACCTTCGTCTCTTCTTCATTCACCATCGCACTCACTATCGACCTTTACAACTCACATCAGCATGTCTGCGATCTACAAGTCCCTTTCGAAACCACAAAACAAGGATGACGAGTCCAAGCCTGCTATCAACAGCGGCTCCGTCAACAAGCAGCGCGTTCTCATCATATCCTCCAGAGGCGTGACGTTCCGACACCGTCATCTCATCTCCGACATCGCTACCATGCTCCCCCACGGTCGGAAGGAGGCCAAGTTCGACAGTAAAACCAAGCTGTACCAGCTCAACGAGATGGCTGAGCTATATAACTGTAACAATATCATGTACTTTGAGGCACGCAAGCACTTGGATCTGTATCTGTGGATGACCAAGGCCCCCAATGGTCCCTCACTAAAGTTCCACGTCCAAAACATGCACACTATGGATGAGCTTAACTTTACCGGTAACGCGCTCAAGGGCTCGCGACCCATTTTGTCCTTTGACAAGTCATTTGACGCCTCGCCCGAGTACCAATTGGTCAAGGAGGTTCTCACCCATACGTTTGGTGTTCCACCCAAGGCCCGCAAGTCCAAGCCTTTCATTGACCACGTTCTGACTCTCAGCATAGCCGACAACAAGATCTGGTTCCGCAACTACCAGATATCCGAGACCGTCTCGACTGAGATTGTTGACGGCAAGAAATCACAGGAAACTGAGATCAGCCTCGTTGAGATTGGCCCGCGCTTTGTGCTGACTCTCATCACCATCCTTGAGGGCTCCTTCGGTGGTCCCGTCATCTTTGAAAACAAGCAGTTTGTGTCGCCCAACTTTGTTAGATCGCAGGAACGTGCCAAGCAGGCTGCGCAGGCCAAGGCCCGTGCTGACCAGGCCTTTGAGAGAAAGATTAAGAAGCGCGAGTCGGTTTTGGCTGCCGATCCGCTGGCGGAGAACGTCCTGTTCAAGTAAACATATACACAAAATAACAGGAAATGCGGAGGAAAACAAAAGAAGAAAAAAACATGTGCAAAGCCGGTCGGGAAGGGCCGGCCATAAGATAGATAGAGAGGACCCCGTCTACTCCAGAAGAGGGAGTAGCAGCTCAGCACAAACGTAATGTGTTTAGTAAAATAATAAAAATAGCAAAATTCAATTGACATTATGTATATACGATGAAGAAATTTACTTCTTCTCCTCGGCGTCCTTCAGGAATTGGCTACAAAGAAAGAAAGAAAAGCTGTTAGTATAGCTCAGAGTAATTGTCCGTTGCGACAGTCTTTTTGAAGGAATCGATCCAAATGTCGAAGCGTCGGAATGCAATTGGTGATCGGGCGCAGTATTAGCACTTACGTGATGAAGTCCTCCTCCTGGGGAGACTGGGCGTTGATGGCAGGAGCGGGCTTAGCCTCCTTCTTGCCAGAAGTGGCCAGTAAGATACCGGCACCGACAAGAGAGAGGGTAGCGTAAGAAAGCTGAGGGCCAAAAACGTTAGTTGAAGCACTTGGTGAACGCGCATTTGGGCGGTGGGCATCGCCGGTGCGCAGGCACAACAATTGGACTCATACCTGATAAGCTTGGAAAGTTTTACCAAAGATAACGTAACCACCGGCCATTTTTGAATATATTTATATAATGTGTAGGTAAGAGGGTCGTGAAAAAAGATGGAGAGAAGGGGACAAGGGAAAGAAAAAAGAGGGAAAGAAAGAGAAGCGGTGGAATTTTTCTTTGACTTTTTTTTTTCTACGCAGGGCTCGTGCTGATTGGCTGAGCCCACGGTGGTGCCCGGCGCCAGCACTGCGCACACGTCGCTTACGCAGAATGTGGGTATGGGGACAGGATATACCCGGACTGAGATATACTCACACGTTGTCTGGCCTTTAATTTCACACTGCGTCCCGGCCCGCTGTCCTCCCACTTTCTCCCCTAGACACGATCCCGTCCATTGCGATGTCGCTGTTACAAGAATCCGAGTAAGTATTGCTTCGGGAGGGTATGCTGATGCCTGGCTGCTAACTGTGACCGTTTCCCTGTAGCTACATCCTTAACCACCTGCGGGCGTCGTATCTCGAGTCCTTCAACGACGGGATCGGGAACAAAGTGATCACCCCCACACACCTATATCACGTCAAGACGGGGACCAAAAAGCTCAATGGAGCGTCTCAGATTGTAGTACAGAACTGTTCATCTAGTTCTCCGCCAATTCCCACCAGCTCGTTCCAGCTGAAAAAGCAGCAGACCCGACTAAACTCGCGGTATAACACGAATAGTAAAGTTCAGCAGAGCGCCGAAGATATCCTTCACGATAGCAGCATTGGTAACGATTACTTTGATGAAGAGGATGAGGATGACTTTGAGGACGAGCAGCCGTTTATCGAAGATGCCGCGTATGATGACTTCTACGGGTCCGATAGCGACGACGATGACGACGACGACGATGATAATTCATTCAATGAGCAGCCTGATTTGCGCTCTCAATTCTACGCTGGTGCCAGCATGGCCCAGAATGATGATGAAAAACAAAGCACAATAACTAGTAGCACTAACACGGTGCAATTCTACGAAGACGAGGAGCTTGGCCCCTCCGAGATGCCCACGCCATCGGCCTCAACTAACAACATACTCTCTGGTCTTAGTGAAGAGGAGGACGATAGCGATATGGAGGAGGAGTTGGAATTGGCCGTGCAGCAGATCAAATTCAAGCCGTCAGCTCCTTCAGGGGGCGAGGACTCCCTGACGTCGCCTTCTAGACCCCATTCGAACAACACATCACCCAGAGCGCCGCGCAAACATAAAAATTCAAATAGCAGCCTTGCCAGTAAACGCTACGTGTCGCGACAGCGCTCGTTTGACGTGGGGCCAACTGTCAAACCAAATGGTGCCAGCACTTCCACGCTTACAGAAAAATCACCGCGCCGCATGAGTGTCCCTACCAAGGCGCACACCTCGAATTCCTCTGGGCGCCGTCTCACGCCTGACCTGGGCCCGCAAAAGCTACGACGACCAACCGACCCAGGGCCACCAATCACCGAGAGTGAGGCAGCTGGAAATATCAACTACTCAGTGGCCACGATTGCATCCCAGGAAAAACTGGAACTTGGTTTGGGTCTCCGCGATATGCCAGCGTCAACGGCACCATCATCTCTACTAGGGGGCGCCCAACCACTGACATTTCCACGCACGCTTAAACGCATGGAACGATCCGGATCAATTTTTTCACAAATTACTAAAAAGCCAATTTCCACTTTGCCGGCGGGCAAATCATCGCTTCTTACCAGCCAGATCAAAGTCAAGGAGTCTTCAGAGGATAATCCGCTAGAGGAATATGTCAACGCATCAGGAAAGTCGGAGCAAAAGCCGTTGAAGCTCAAAATGTACATGCCGTCTTGCGATGAGCCACGTAAGCCGTGGGAGGTCATTGTCCGAACTGACGTGACTGTGTCACAAGCTATAGGCTTTGCCCTGTACTGTTACATGGAAGAAAAACGCACACCGGCGCTACCAGAGGAATTGTGCAATGCAAATAAATGGACGTTAAGAATTGTTGAGGATGATGGTGAGCCTGACGAGGACTTCCCTGCTCTCGACCGGACGCGCTTATTGTCGGCATATTCATTTGACGAGTTTGCATTAGTTGAAGCGACTCCGGCGCAAGTAGCTGAGCACGAGAAGATTACTCCGACCACGCGTAAAGCCAAGAAGCCTCCCGTTTCCGAGAAACGGGAATCTGTGCAACCTATGATTGAGCCTGAGCCTGAGGAGCCACCTGAAAATGTGACACTTCGGGTTTACCAATATCCCTTTGATGAAATGGTCTCAGCGCTCTATTGGACCGACGAGGTCAGCATCAATACTGAAATTGGTGAGGTCCAGTACCACGTGTGCATTGACAAGGGTCTTGACCGCAACCAGTATGTTTTGAAAATTGCGGGACAGCGGACGGTGCTACAGCCAACGTCCAAGGTCGCAGCCCTGGACAATCAGCACAACTTGGAGCTGACGCCACGCCGCATTGTGAATAAGATAAATGGCTACGACGAGCTGCTTGGTGATCTTAATGTTATCAAGAAGAGTCGCTCTGCGACTATTGTGGGCAACAACGAGCCCGCACAACCAGCGCAGCCCCAGCCTTCAGGCGGCTTAAGGTCATCCCTTTCCTTGAAGCGCACTTCGGTATCGCTGACTGCGCCATTCAACTTTCGTACAAGTACTGACGACGACAGTAGAACGGTCAACCGGTTGTCGTTTGGCTCGAACAAATCCGGTACGGTCGCCGGTAGCGTTCCTGGAAACGGTCACGGGGGCCGACTCGCCGGGGTCCAGGGTTCGACGCCCTCCGCCGCTGCGCACAGCCGCGCGACAAGCAACGTACGCGCCTCCATGATGGTTCCACCAATGCTACCGGAAACACTTAATGCTATTGGCTTTCAAAAATACAAGATTTGGCGGCGCCAGCCCATGTCCTTTATTCAACGTCACGAGCGTGTTCTAGCGCTTGATGGGGAGTATGTGCACATTATGCCTTCCGATGATCGTGCTTGGTATGATTATTCGCCGAAAACCAGCACTTTTCACATTTCGCAAATGATCAAGTGCAAGATGTCGCGTAAAATCCAAAACAACTTCAAAGTCGTGGTGATCAAATCAACCGGGGTGACCAAACGGTATGATCTCGAAGCCACCAGTAGTGCTCAGGCCCATGAGATTGTCGCCAAGCTCAAGGGCCTTCTTAGCAGTTACCAGATGAACAAGGACTCGTCGCGTCGGCACTAGTTAAAACAAGACAGCTTTATTTATTTATACATATATCCTATTTATTTATTCTTTCATTAATCCAGCATATTTGTTTCATTTGTTCAAAACTCCCATAACCCCTTTGACTTTAAATCACATCGCCATAGAATTTCTTTTTAGAATTGGTAGCGATCAATGACTTGATCCTTGAGCTTTTCGTTCCAGACCTTGTAAAGACCCTCAACATATTTGAGGACCTTTTCATCCTCCCCATTGTTGACCGGGATGACGTGTCTGTAGACATACTCACTTCCGTTGCGGTGCGTGGCAGAGCCATACTTGATTGAAAGGTCAACCACATCGCCGCTGGATTGGATGCTGCCATCAGCACTGTTGCTGCTGCTGTTGCCCTGGGGCCCGTCAAGCTCAGGGAGGTTTGACAGCAGCGCCAAGTACACAAACGCTGAAGCCGCCTTGTAGGGGTCGATATTATGGTGCGGCGAGCCAAACCAGCGCAGCAGATAGAAGGTCAGTATCATGCCCCAATAGCTGACAAAATTAAGGGAGGGGACAAAGCTCGTGCTTTCAAAAATGCCGGGCTCGACTAGAAATGTTTGAACGCCATGGTCCTTGTAAAGCTGCTTATAGGTGGCATGGTGGAGCAAGTCAATAAGGCGCTTGGATGCTTCGTAGGAGGCTGGTGTGTGGGTCAGCTCGATGTCGTTCTCAACGTCAACCGAGTCCTCCTTGGAGGTCAGCGACGAAACCCAAAACACCTTACTCCCCTCGCGCAGAAGGGAGCGGTCCGCGTGCACCGCGTTGGTGTCCACGCGCTTGGCCGTGAGCCGGCGCAGCATGAACCAAGGAGTAAAAACATTAGCGTGGAACACAGCGCCAATGCCGTCGTCGGAAGGCCGACTGGGCCGCTGCTTCTTGAACGTGCCGTAAGTAAAGGCCTCGACGGGGTTTGTGACCATTTCCTTGGCCGCCATGGCCCAGTCGATACCGTCAAACATTGAGTAGCACGCGTTGAAGTAGAGGTAGTCAATCTGGTCGTAGCGCACTTCCAAGTCACGCACGGCCGAGAGCACCGAGACCATGTTTTTCTGGTCAAAGAGAATGTAGTCGAACTCTACCAGGCCGGGGCGATCCACCGGCACATACCCCTTGATTGTATTGATTGCCTGCTTCACATTGGGAAAAGTCCGACTCGACACGATGATTGTCAGCCGGGTCGTGGGTGGCAGCGATTCAATCAACCGCCGCGCAATGGCGAGTCCTAGGTAGCTTAAAAAAAAATAAAGTTGTTAGTATATAAACTAAACTAATCCAAGCCTTCCCTATCAGAGAACCACCATCGGGTTTTGGCAAGGCAAACAACAACAAAGAAGGGCTTACCCGTTGGCTCCGGTAATAAACGCTGTTTTATGGTCTGATTCGCTAGTGGTCATTCTGTGGTGGGACAAGGGGGAAGGTTGAGAAAGGTGGGAACCGAGAAGGAAACGTGAACCCTTTTTCGGGGAGAATAGTAATCAGCAGAGAAAAATAATAATCATTCTGAATTAGACGTTGAGAATCACAGCGTCAAATAACACTGATATATACACCCGTTTAGAAGGCCTCCCAACGTGGAAATAAAAACGTACGCAATTAAGATAAATAAATATTCGGCTATACAATTAAATAACGACATGATATACTATACAAGGTCTTCAAGCAAGACGAGCAACGTGGTGGTCAAACAGCTTCTTGGCTCTAGTCCAGACAGGGGCAGTGTCACGCTCGGGGAGCTGTAACAGAGAAGGCAAAAGAGCAGTGCTGAAAGCCTCAGAAGCCTCACGGGGAAGCAGCGAAGGCAGATGGTCAATAGAAATGACATCAATGCGAGAACCAGTGGTAGTGTCGACCTTGACGGTGGGCTTGTCAAAGGTGGTGGCAATGGTGTAGACAGGAATGGGGTTGTGGGGGTTGGTGGTGTCAGCAGAAACGTCGACAATGACTTGCAGCTTTCTATCAGTCTTATTCAGAGCTTCAAGGTTGGTGAAGGGAGGAATGGGCTGCGACAGGTAAATGCAGTTAACAAAGATGTCGGCGTCAGCGATCTCCTGGAAGGGACCACCCTTGGCGGTCTCAGCCATATCCCACTTGATGATGTTCTCCTCGGGCAGACCAACCTTTCTCAGCAGGTCAACGGCACCGGAACCACATCTGCCAAGAGCACCAATGACAAGAACCTTAGGAAGAGCCTTGCCAGCAGCGACAGCAGACTCGAGGTCCTTCTTGACGGCATCGACGAGCAGGCTCTCGCGAGCGTAGTGCTCAACGGCGGGGAAATCCTCGTCGTCGCTGTGAGTCTGTCTGAAAGCCCAGTCCTGGACACCAAGAGCAGCACCAGCAAAACCGGCGTGGAAACCAAAAGCAGCAACTCTTCTGCCATTGTCATCCTCAAGAAACTCAAGATCGTAGAGGGTACCGTTGCCAGCAGGGAATCTGCCGAGAACGTCCTTCCAGCCGCCCTGGTCCTTGTAGCAGTGAGCAAACTGAATGTGCTCGTGGACAAGAGGGAAAGTCTCCTCGGGAAGCTCCTTAAGACCAATAATGAGGCGGTCCTTGGGGGCCTGGGGCCAGGAGCCCTCCTCGACAAGAGTGGCACCAACGTCGGCAAACTCCTGGTCCTCAAAGATTCTAAGCTTGGACTTTTCAACAAAGACCTCAAAGCCAGCGTCCAGAAGCTGCTTGGTTGTGGTGGGGGTCAGGGCAGATCTGTGCTCAAGGGGCTTGGTTTCAGCGCGGAGATGGAGAATAACGGGAGCAGCCATTGTTGATATGATTTTGTTTGGTTTTTATCTATAAAAATCAAGGATGATTGAAGAGTAAAAAGAAAAGGAAAGAAAGAAAAAAGCTGCTTTGGCTGTCGTTTTATGTTTGCGATTTTGATGAAATTTCAAACGTTAAAAGAGTCATTTGTTACTCGATATTGACTTTTTTTTTTGGTTACTGCAGGGCATACCTAAAATGGCATATACCCCAGTGGTATTTATCTCAATGGTGGTTGCAATCTTGAAGGTGGCAATGGTAATCTACTATTATCAGAATGACGATGATGACTATGATTGTCATTATTATTATTATTACTGTTGTTACGACTGTCAGTGATCCGCTCTACAGACTTTGCGCCAAAATCCCAAGAGCTTCACTTACCCGGCCCGTCTTTGAAACTTTTTACCACCAACGCGTCTCTCTAACCCAACTCACACCCCCTTCGGAACTCACCGCACACATCTCGCTGGAATAAACAAACAAAAAATGGTCTCGCACAAACGCTCGCTGCACCGCCAGTCTGGCCGCGCTTATGCCCACGACATTGAAGAGAACGTTGTTCAGTGGGAACGCGTCTGGGTCTCGCCGCTTTCAATCCCCTCCAGCGCTACCTCCAACGCGCCCAACGGTAAAGCCACACCCGGCAGCAGCAGCACCTCTGCGCAAAAGATCAACTCCAATATTAATAGCGACGGCTCCGACAAGCCGCCCACTTTTTCCTTCAAGGTTAAAGTGTGGGCACAATTGAATAACCAAGCCGAGTCGATTGCCATCAAGGATGGCGACGACGATGACTACATCAATCTCGTGGCTGCGACGCAATCACGCAAGGGTGCACCTGTCCCGGCTGGTTCCGGCTCTTTGACTGCTGCTGATATTAGAGGTGCTGTTGGCGGCGGTGAAGATGTGTCGATTTCAAGCTACACATCAAACGAAGCCAAGCCCAAGGAGGACAAGCCCGTTGAGGGAGGAAGCCGCATTGAGGTCATTTCAGAGGAGCTGCAGACCGACGCTGCTACTGACGCGACTGAAACCCCTCAGACTACAAAGGCTCCTGAGCAACAGGCGTCGGAAACCGAGGCCAAGGAGCCCGTGTCGACAAGTGAAGGCGTCGCGTCGGCAGATAAGGAATCAGAGGAGCCTCCCAAGCAAGACGCGTCAACCCCCGCAACTGAAGAAAAGGAGATTACAGAGGAACCCAAACAGACTAACGACGAAGAAGCTGTCGCGACTATCACGACTGACGAGCCATCTACAACCGAGCAGAAGGAGCCCGAGGCTTCTGCTCCCGCTGCCGCCGAGAGCGAGGAATCCAAGCCTGCAGAAGCAGCGACAGTTGTGGAGGAAGAAAAATCCGAGAGTAAGCCCGCATCAGAAACCGTGGCTGAGGCCGTCTTGGCTGAGGATGTCGAGATCAAAGATGCTCCTGCGGCTGAAAGCGTAGAAGACGACAAGAAGCCTGAAGACGCGTCAAAGCCGGAGGAGTTGGTAGAAGAGGCTGTTGCTATCACAGAAACAACTGTGATAGCTGCTGAGCCAGATGTAGAGATGAAGGACGCTTCGACCGAAGCTGCCACTGAAGATGTGGCCGCCGCCAAGTTGGACGAGACTGCTGACGTTGAGATGAAAGATTCATAAACACCGTTAATTCTATACGTATAATTCATATTCTAATATATTTATTTTTCATTATCTTGTTTAGTTTCGGTTTCCTGAGCTTCTTGGTCGCCAGAGGCCTCGGCAGATGTATCCGTTGTTGCCGGTTGTGAAGAATCAGTAGGACGCTCACTCTTGAGGGCAATGAAAGCAGCACCAAACCGCGCATTAACCGTAGCCCGCAGAAGCTCCTGGTTATCCTTATCGGTCCACGAACTTGTTACCTCGTTCCATTTCTTAGTATTGTACTCAAGTTGGAAATTGCGTTTCTTGGTGTGTAGCTCGCGCATGCGCTTCTGGTTGCCATGGCCAGTCCAAACGACAAGAAGAGTCTGGTTAGGTAGACTCTCATAGAGTCTTTCCAGTCTGGTATTGAGGTTCTTAAATGCGGCTTTAAGTTTCTCCTGTTGCGTTGCTTCGCTATTATCAGCTTCAGGTTGAGCCTCGCCAGCTTTGCCAAACGTTGGCGTGTGTCTGATGCTGTTGACCTCTGCCAGCTTTGTCCAAGTGAAATGGACGGTTTTACAAAGCTTGCTAGCCTTTTCAACGATTTCATCGTCAGATTTGCACGAAACCAGCGTCGCTGGAGTCGAAACCCACCGATTAGTATTGTAATCAATAACTGCCGTTGTGCGTTTGCCCTGTGCTGAGGTAGCTAGTCGCTCGGCAATGTTTTTTGTATCGTTTTTGACACCATAATCGAGTCCATGCAAAAGTTTCAGGTTGAGGAGGTCAAGGCACGCAATGGCATCTTCCTCAGAATTATGACCATTCTTGCCAGTCTGAATTTCTCGGCCAACAAAGCGCTGGGTGATATTTCTCAGAGCCGGCTTCCATCGAGTGTCCTTAGCTCCGTATAACAGAGCCGTGTCGATAACTAGTGGATGTCTGATCTTGAGTACGTTCAAATCGCTTTCGAGAGAATGGCCTACAAGAATGTCGTTGGCAGAAATCAACTTGAGAAGCTCCTCTTGCGCCTCCGCCAAGTTTTTTGTTACATCCTTGAGCATTTCCTCTGTGATACCAGAATATCTAGTCAAGTAATCGATAATGGGTTCCTCAGGCTTGACCAGCTCGTCGTAAATAGTCTTTCTATCGTGGTTTGACACAAGGGTTATCCGCGTCACCACTTTTCCAGAAGCAGCTTCGCACATCTCGCAATCAAGGCCAAACACCTTGCGCTTGCTGTTCTTGGACTCTGAAGCAGCAGTGTCTACCCATCCTGGCAATAGCTCAGTGATATGATCTGGTGGCAATTTGTCTGTAAGTGGATGAATTGGATAGTTATTGTTAGCCATCTGGACCAAATCAAGAATGCAATCAATCGGATCAAGCTTCTTGTTCTTCTGGGCCTTCTGCTGTTGAGCCCGTGCCTTTTTTTCCTCCTTTGAAAGTGGCACCTCGACAAAATCATCAAAGGGAGAATGCAACGCGGCAACCGTGCCAGGGGCCATTACAGGCCAGATGTGATCAAACTTGGATTTAAAAAAGGTCAATTCCGTATCATCTTCGAGGTGATATGGAACTGGTTGAAACTGACTCGTGTCCTTTAGGCCGAAATCAGAGGGATATAGTGAGGGCACCATAACAGTAACGAGATGCTTGATGGAGGTTCGGTTTTCAATCGCAAGCCAAGTCGGTGCTCGGCCATCTGCCACTGTGTACAATACAAGATCTCTAAGATCGCGCACATGAAGCTTCACCTTGACATTTTTAGGAACATAACTGAGAGAAGGGTATCTGGGCTTCTTTGGCTTCTTCTGTTTCTTCACCTCTGCGCCAGAAAGAGAGGACTGGGAGGCACGTCTTTTCTTGTTAAAACCATTGCTGCTGCCTGCAGCAGCATTGTTTGTCGCAGAAACTTCCTCGATACCAGCGGACATTGTAAGTTTCAAAGGAGCGGTAAATAAGCGAGGGTTGTGGGCAATGTGTAGCAGGATAGAGGAGATCAGAACAAATGCTTTCCGAGAAAGAAATAAAAAAAATAAAAAAATTTACATACAAAACCCAAACTGGGCTTTAGTTGGGAGGATGGAAAACAAACCTTACCATGACCCAAATCTGTCAGGTTTAGGTTTTACACTTCTTGCCATTTCACTCCACAGAAACCCGGTTGATATCATGAACCCGCTAACCAGGCAGTGCTTGCGCATCTCGAAGCGAACCAACGGCGTCTCTGTTGCTCAGAGAGCGCTTTATTCAACTCAAGAGACATTTGGGCTGCAAAACTTGCACAGGAAACGAGCGAGTGAACTGCTCACTGAGACAATCCAGTTCGACAAAGAGCAAGGCCCCGATATTTTCACCAAGATCTATCGCAAACAAAACGAGCAGACTCTATCAGCCAATAGTTCAAAACGAAACAGTAATAATCATATTGACTCCAACGTTTTGTACTGGCCATGTGGCACCCTCAACTTTTACAAATCCGATTTTGACCGAATCATGCCATCGCCGCTGGCTCAGATCACTCACGACCAACCCGTTGACTATGATCAACTCAAATTTCATTCAGATTTACTTGGTTTCAGGGTGGTGCGACTGCGGGACCCCGTTACGTTAAAAAAGCACAGTGGCTACCATCTTGTTTTCAAGACAGCAGAGGCTGCTCAGCGCTACAAAGCTGAGACTATCGGCGCCCAGATCAACGGGTTAAAAGTCAGGCTTGAGTCGGTTCCTACCGAAGATGCAAATAAAGTGAACAAATATTTAAAAAATCGGGTTCAGTTAACTGGCTTTATCGACGTTATTCCTCGAATGTGCGTGGTTATGAGAAACCTCCCTAGTACTACCAAGCGGTATGAGGTTAATAAGCTGGCTTGGAATTTTGGCCTAATTGGTAACGACTCTAAAGCCATAACTCAACTGGAGACGTCAGAGGGACAGCCCACTTCTTGGTTGGTGCGATTCCATGATACTGTTGAGCCACGGTTATTCAAGCGCAAATTCGACGGGCATAACTGGCCAGGTTCTGACCACAAGATTGAAATTGAGATTCTAGATTAGAATGAATCTATTTCGCAACGAAAAGAAAATCCCATATGTTTACGAATTAAACTCATCTATATATTATGATTAAACAGTTATATTTTAGATCTACGTTTCTACTTTTACAGGCAAATTTTCGAGTGATTGCACAGCCTTAGCAGACACTTCCCTGATTTTCTCTATCATCTTGCTCAAGCCTTCTTTTACTTTGGCCTCTGCTTCGTCTGCCAGGTATGCTAGATATTGCCTGACTGTAAGGTCTTTGAGTTCATCTGAGAGAGGTATAGACTTCACACTATCAACAATATCAAAAATACTGTCAGGGTCGGTAATACAATCTGCAGGTTCTAATTGAGATTCATCCCTGCAGCTATCACTGTTTATGAAATTCGGAATTTCAACAAGCACGCCTGGTGAATTTGAAATTGCTTGATCAGAAACACTTTGTGATTCTAGTACTTGCTGGGTTGTAGACGGAGACTTTTTTGATTTAACACCTGGCTTGGCCTCTTGTTTTATGTTAGAGTTTAAAACTGGTTTGCTGACGTCTTTTTGTAACAGTTTTGGAACTGGTTCAAGAGCATGTTCTAACAAATAATTACCAGAGTTTGTTGTATTCAAAGGCCTCTTAATGTTCAGACTAATTCTAGTTCTTGGTATTTTCATCTCATCTTGTATTTGTTCCATTTGAGTCAAGTAGTTGTGGTTTACAGACTTTGGTGCAAGAACCTTGCTTGTGATTTCTTGTCTTTTTGCCTTGAAGTCCAACATTACTGGAATTTTAGAAACCATTTTCATTTTTTTGTGTTTAAAACCTGAAGTAGTAGTTCTCTTTGACTTCATTTGGGTGTTATTCTTTTTAATCCGTTTCTCAGCTGCCCTTTTTACCACCGCGGGCTCTCTCTGAAATGATCTAACAAACCTGCATCTAGGACTCTTTAGAGTATGTTCTTTTAGTGGCTCATCTTCTGGCTCCCAGCCGTCTAACCCTAGGCCACAAAATGGACAAAGTCCATAGTCTTCCCCAATTTCGTTTGGTGCGTAGTAGAATCCTGCACTAGCCATTGCAGTGCTGCTTGAAATCCAGTCGGTTCCATCATGGGGCCAGACTGAGTCGCCCCGGTTTAGGAGAGTTTCGGTATCATTGCACGATTCAATGAACCTGAAAAAGGTCTTGAGCCTTATAAAATTACCATTTTCACCTTCAGCATTGAGATTTGCTAGTGGACACTTTTCATTTTGTTTGAAATGCGTATCTGTCGGACTTGTAGTGATCTTTCTCCAACCCTCTACAGTAATGTTACAGAGATAGCAGGTCACCGAGTCTTGAGTATTAGGTTTTGGAGTGAAATAAAACCCAGCATTAGCCAATTCCATTGCAGTTGGTTCATTGTGTGGCCAGAACACAACCTTCTTGCAGGATATCTTTGCCCCATCAAATGACTTTATTCGTGCCTCAACGCTGTGATAGTTTGGTGGCTGCATTTTAATCATTGACGCCCATTTAAACTCTTGTAAGAATCTGAAGAATAAAAATTGATTTAGGAAAAAGTTTAGGAAGTATGTTTGAACCAGGATTTGAAACCACAACATTGTTCGTGTCACACTTCTCAGCAAAAAAAGTAGCAGACGTTTGAAAATTAATAAGCTTAAGCTTTAAGGTTGGCAGTTATTGAATTTGTAATACCAGTAGTTTCACTAGACTTAATGTACTTAGAAATCACTTTTCTTGCCTTAAACTGACTAGACTAACCGGGAAAGTATTGAATTAATGGCTTTTTCGCCTAATTCTACGGGTCTTTTCCAACTTCAAGTTTGCGATTAACATTGACTTCCAGTGAATCTTGAATTGTTTTTTTTTTTTTTTTTTTTTTTTTTTTTTTACATTAAATGTTGTTTTATTTCTTTATTAAAAATAAAATAATATTTATTTTTTTAAAAGTTATTTATGTTTTATTTATTTTTTTTTTCTTTTACTACT
>Ga0160505_100564_pt1 | contig 20748 bp, 16 predicted proteins | sample DIDeMG_FD_108225 | JGI IMG/M metagenome (GOLD analysis project Ga0160505, IMG submission 108225) | Enriched chicken feces microbial communities from UW Madison campus, WI, USA - DID2874_E49_Stillage MG | ecosystem: Host-associated > Birds > Digestive system > Large intestine > Fecal ... | reverse complement strand
TCAATGATGTCAGCTTCGATCTGAATATCCCAACGTCTAGGTGGCACCACAACTTGATAGGTACCTTCATTTTCTTGGTAGCCAAAACCTAAGGCGTCAAAAATCTCATTGGCTTCGGCAATCGTGATTTGTGTTCCTAAGTAGCGATTGATCCGATCTAATGTGATCGTGACTTGAACATCCTTAGGGGTCACTTCAGCGCCTTTGACAGCACCTTGTAGAACTGTACCGCCAGCTAGCTCCGCAATCATAGCAGCGGCTGCATCACAAGCCTCCGCGATCGCAGCCTGATTGATACCTTTTTCGAAACGGGAAGATGACTCACTGCGCAAATTGAATTTTTTAGACGTCAAACGAATCGCTAGGGGGTCAAACAAGGCGGCTTCTAAAGCAACAGTTGTGGTATCTTGTGTGATTTCTGAATCTAACCCACCCATGACACCAGCTAAAGCGACTGGTTCTTTTCCATTAGTGATCACAATGTTCTTATCATCTAGCGTTCGTGTCTCTCCGTCCAAAGTGACCAACGTTTCTTGCGGTTTGCCACGGCGAACGACGATTTCTTGGCTACCCAATTTTTGATAATCGAATGCATGAAGGGGTTGTCCAAACAGCAGCAAAATATAGTTGGTAATATCAACGACATTGTTGATTGGTCGAATGCCTTCATTCATCAAACGGTTTTGCAACCATTGCGGACTTGGTGCAATCGTTACGTTTTCAATGATCCGAATTTGATAGGCTGGCGCATCCTTTTGATTTTCTACGCTGACTTTGATCTTGTCTGCGGCTTTCACAGCACTTTCATTCAGTTGAATGGTCTCAAATTTTGGTGTTTGTCGATAAATGGCTCCTACCTCGTAAGCGACCCCCCGCATACTTAAGGCATCGGCCCGGTTTGGAGTGATCGACAACTCGATGATGGCATCATCCATATCGAGATAGGGAAAGACTTCCTTCCCCACTTCGGCATCGGTAGGCAAGTAATAAATACCCTCCGCATATTCTTTAGGGATCACACTATCAGAATAGCCTAATTCCTGCAGCGAACAGATCATCCCATTGGATTGTTGTCCGCGCATCTTGCCTTTCTTGATTTTGACATTGCCCGCGATCCGTGAACCTGGGAGTGCCACAATCACTTTGATGCCGCTTTTGATATTCGGCGCACCGCAAACGATTTGTGATAATTCAGATTCACCGATATCTACTTGGCAGATCGATAAGTGATCTGAATCTGGATGTGGCACACATTCTTTGACTTCCCCAACAACGATTTTCTTCAATCCCGCTGCTGGCATTTCGATTCCTTCGACTTCGATCCCTGTGACTGACATTTTATCTGCCAGCTCGTTTGGTGAGATCTCAGAAAGGTCAAGATAGTCATTTAACCATTTGTAAGATACTAACATATTTATTCCCCCTTGAACTGACTGATGAAACGTACATCATTTTGATAGAAATTCCGAATGTCGTTGACGCCATAGCGCAACATCGCAACCCGGTCAGGTCCTAAACCAAATGCAAAACCTGAGTATTCTTTGGAATCGATCCCGGACATTTCCAATACATTCGGATGTACCATTCCAGCGCCTAAAATCTCGATCCAACCGGTGTGTTTGCAGACATTACAGCCGGATCCCCCACATTTGAAACAGCTGACATCTACTTCTACTGAAGGCTCTGTAAATGGGAAGTAGCTTGGACGCAAACGAATGCTGCGATCAGCCCCGAACATTTTTTGCATCATGACTTCTAGTGTCCCTTTAAGATCACCCATCGTCACATTCTTATCGATTACCAGTCCTTCGATCTGATGGAACTGATGACTGTGAGTCGCGTCGTCGGTGTCTCTCCGGAATACTTTTCCTGGTGAAATCATTCGCAATGGCCCTTTGCTGAAATCATGTTTTTCCATGGTACGAGCTTGCACCGGTGAGGTGTGTGTCCGAATCAAGACTTCATCTGAAATATAAAAAGTATCTTGCATGTCTCTTGCTGGATGGTCTTTTGGCAAGTTCATTCGTTCAAAATTGTAGTGATCTTTTTCGACTTCGAATCCTTCAACCACTTGATAGCCCATCCCCACAAAAATATCTTCGATTTCTTCCATGATTTGCGTCAAGACATGACGGGTCCCTTGTGGCATCTGCTTGCCAGGCAACGTCACATCAATCGATTCTTCAGCCAATGCCTTTTCTAGTGCGGCTGCTTCTAATGAAGTTTTTGCTTCCTCAATCGCTTGTGTAATCGCATCCCGGATCTCATTGGCATAGCTGCCGACTTTTGGACGCTCTTCTGCTGACAACTCTTTCATTCCCCGCAAAACTTCCGTGATGGGTCCCTTTTTACCAAGGACATCCACACGAATTTGATTCAATTCATTGATTGAACGGCTTTCTTTGATCTTTGAAAGCGTTACTTCTTTCAATGACTCTAGTTTCTCTTGTAAAGACATGTTTTTCCTCCTTATTCTGTGTGAATAGCTGATAAGTCAAGACGAAAAAAAGACCCCGTTCCTAAAAAAGGAACGACGTCTCGTGTTACCATCCTCATTCGTGGACAAAGTCCACGCACTCACTTCTACTAACGACAGTAGGACTGCCGACTGATTCTTGTTCAGTAAGCTCCAGAAATGAAATTCATTTTTCGAATACAGAACTTGCTTTCAGTCTATGACAAGTCTCCCTTTCCTGTTTCAGCCAAACTACTAGTTTCCATCAACGCTTTTTAACTATTCGATTGACCTTAGTGTACCTAATTATTTGCCAGAAATCAACTGCATTCTTCTTCTCTGACCCAAGTTTCTGCCCAGCGCTTCACACTCATCATACTTTTTTCAAGTGCGACCCCTCTTGGTGTTAAACAGTAAAGATTGTCTTCTTTGCAGACGATTTCTTCACGTTCTAATTCTTTCAAGCGCTCCACCAATACCCGATCGCTCACTTGGGGGATTTTTTTGGCAAGATCCACAAACCGTTGTTTGCCATCTTCAAGAAGCACATCAATGATCAAGCCATTCCACTTTTTCCCTAGAATCGAAAAAGCTTTTTCAAATTTAGGACAAAGGGCGTAATCTGTTTCCACTTTTATCATTTTCTATCACCTCTTTGCATCATTATAGCACATCGCTTACGAATTGTAAGGAATCCCGTTCGAGGGCCTACCATTCGATTATTTTCTTAGCGGCTAGTAAAACCAGATATGTCTCAGTCACAGGTTTCTGCAAAGCTTGTTCTAACGCTTGGCAATACAGTTTTAGCTGTCCATAATACCGATCCCGCATGCGCTTTTCAATCTGTGCTTCACTGCCAAATACAGCATCCGTCTTAAAATCATACAAAATGATTCGATCTGGCAACTCCACATAGCCATCAATAATCCCGTGGATCAATAATTCGGCATCTGGTTCATCAAATCCTTCAAAAATAGTGGCAGCTTCTTTTAGCATTGAAAATGGCTGCTCCCGTTTTACCTGTGTTGCATACTTGATCAAAGTTTGCCCCACGGCTGTTTGATAGAACCACACGATGCTCCCTTGATCAATTTTGTCGGCAACATCTTTCGTAAAGAGCTGACGTTCAACCAATTCATCGATAAAAGCTGCTAAGGATGCTTCCGTCGGTACTTCAGTCAGCGGCAGCATTTGCATAACTAGATGCGTAGCACTCCCGATCGAAGCAGCTTGCGGTTTTTGTTCTTGTAAAAAACGCGGTTTAGCTAATTCAGTCTCAACATAACGAAAGCGCTGAGGTGCCAATTTTTGATCCGCGGAATGCCATTCCAGTAAAGTAATATCTTGATCGTCCGGATCATTATATAGACGTTTTAACTCTGAGACCGACTGATAGCTAGTGGTTTGAGTCGCTTTGCTGTAAGGATACTGATAGTCTAAACGGTTCAGCAATCTTTCTGGGGCTGTAGTACTTGGTGTCGGAGCCACAACTGCCTCTGTTGGCGGCTGCACCTGCAATTGCTGATCAATCTGATCCTGATTCCACCAATGGATCTGGAATCTTGCAGGATGATGGATCGTCATTTTTCGTTCACTGGCATCAGTAAAAACCTGCTCCATCTCTGGATGACGAATCAATGTCAAACCGACCCAATCCATTAGACTGCCTCTTGCAACTAAACGTAAAGCCGGGTCAAGGACTGTCTGACTTTGTGTCAACCCCGCTTGCCAAGCTTTAAAGGCTGCCTGCCGATCCTTATAAGAACCAACTAAATACAGTTTCTGCTCGGCCCGTGTCAATGCTACGTATAGTTTACGCATTTCTTCAGAGAGGGCTTTTTTCAAACGAACTTGTTTGATGGCTTGAAAAGGAATCGTTTCATATTTGATATTTTCCGAAGCATCGATATATTGGATACCTGCGCCAAGTTGTTCTTCAAAAATATAACGCTTTTGAAAGTCTTGGTAATTGAAGAATTTCGTTGTATCCAATAAGAAAACAACGGGAAACTCCAATCCTTTACTAGCATGGACAGTCATGACCCGCACAGCATTTTCAGCTGGCGTCGCCAACGGTTCTGCCAAATCTTTATCTTTTTCTTGCATTTTTTCAATAAACCGGATGAATTGATACAATCCTCGGAAACTGCTTTTCTCATATTTCTCTGCTCGGTGGATCAATGCAATCAAATTGGCATAGCGCTGTTGCCCTGCTGGCAAGCCAACCACGTAATCCAAGTAAGCCATTGTATCATAAATATCCCATAATAAATCAGGGATCGGCAGTCTGCGAGCTGCTTCCCGCCAACGATTCAATTCGCTTAAAAAATCATCCACTCGTTTGCTTAAAGCGGAAACAGTCCCCTTTTGGTTGTCTTGATAAGTCAAGACCGCTTTGTAAAACTCACTGGTACGATCCGCTAGCCGAATCTCTGCTAGTTCGTCTTCCGTTAGCCCTACCATAGGTGAACGGAGAACAGCCACTAATGGAATGTCCTGATAAGGATTATCAATGATTTGCAACAATGCGATCATTGTTTGGATCTCTGTTGCTTGAAAATAGTTCTGTGCATCATTGACTTCAAGAGGAATCCCGAATTTTTTGAAAACATCTAAGATGACCAAATTATTTTTGCGGGTAGGAGTCAGTAAAACGATATCCTGATAAGTGACTGGACGTTCTTCCCGTCTTTTTTTATCATAGATCATAAATTGGGATTGGATCAGTTCTTGAATTTTGATTGCGGTGACGTGAAGTTCTCCTTCCGTTTTGTCTTCAATCAAATTCGTAGTACTTTCAGCTTCTTTTTCATAGAGCAAAAGTTCCGGAATGAATGCGTCGCTTTCAGGAAAACTCGGAAATCCCGGAACTAAAGCCGCTGCGTCATCATAAGGGATCTGTCCAACTTGTTCGTCCATCAATTGTTGAAAAACCAAGTTCGTAAAATCAAGCACTTCGCGGCGCGAACGGAAATTTTCTGCTAAAACGATTCTTCGTCCCCCGTTTAGATGTTCAAATGCCAAATATTTTTCTATAAACAAAGTGGGGTCTGCTAAGCGAAATGAATAGATCGATTGTTTGACATCCCCTACCATGAACATGTTTCCATGGTCTCCTGAAACTTGCCGAACCCAATACAGAATCGCTTCTTGCAGTCGATTGATATCCTGATACTCATCCACGAGCACTTCTTCAAATTTATCGCGGTAATAAACAGAAGCATCGCTGCCTGTGCCATCACCCAATAAGATTTTCAACGTGAAATGTTCTAAATCATTGAAATCCAACAACCCTTTTGCTAGCTTGCGGGCTTGAAAAGCAGTCAAAAACTCTTTGGTCATCTCTGCCATAGTCGCAACGATCGGTTCAGATAGTTGCAGCATTTGCAGCATGTCTGCTGGTGGATAAGGAAAATATCCCTTGAGTTGTTCTAATAGTTTTTTGGCATCATCCCGCAACGGTTTGATTTCCTGTGAAAGTTCTTTTTGTTCTTCTTTCCGATAGCTTGGGTAGCGATCAAAGGTCAAATGAGTCAAGCGATCATATAAGACGGATAGATCGTCTGTTGCCAGAACTCGTTGAATTTCTTGGACTTGAGAAATCTCTGCTTGAACGAGTGCTGCTGCTTTTTCCATTAATGGTGACTGATCTGCAAATTGTTTGGCCGCTGCCAGCAAATGCTCTGCCGTTGCGGCAATTTCTACCAACGTCGGTTTGATTTGAGCCTGATAGAGGTGATTCTCCCCTAAATTGTCCGCGGCTTCATAATTTACCGCTAAACCGTCCAGCCACTTTTCTGGATCAGGGTTGGCGCGGGCAAAATCATAGAGTGACAAAATCAAATCACCAACCGTCTCATCGGAACGATCACTGGCGAAGTTTTCGGTTAATCGAAAGAAGGCTTCATCATTTGCTTCGTAGTGTGCATCTCGTAATTGTGTCCAGATTTCCTCTTTCAGCAGCAAAATCTCCGTTTCATCTGTCAGCATCCGAAATCCAGGATCCAAATCGATCAGATAATAAAAACGCCGAATGACCGTTAAACAAAAGGCATGTAGTGTTGAGATATTTGCGGTAGGTAATAATTGCAACTGCCGAACGAAATGTTGTCTTTTTTGCTCTTGGCTTTCTTGATTAATGGCCGTTTGCAGAGCTACTTGGATCCGTTCTTTCATTTCTCTTGCTGCTGCTTCGGTAAAGGTCACGATCAGCAATTCGTCGATCTGACTTCCTGCTTTTAATTTCTCGATCACACGTCGCACAAGGACGGTGGTCTTTCCTGATCCAGCTGAGGCAGAAACAAGGAGATTGTCTCCTTTATCAAAGATCGCTTGCCACTGAGTATCAGTAAATGTTTCATTTTGTGGTTTTAGAGGGATCTTAGTCATTCTCTTCCTCCTTTAATCGCTGTAAAACCTCTTCTTTCGATAAATTCTCTAGACGATGATAATTATTTTCTTGCAGCATCACATCGAAATCGCAAATACTGCGAAATGGGCAAAACTCACAGGCGCGCTTTTTGTCTTTCAGCTTATAAGACGGATTCAAGGCAATTTCGCCACTGAGAAGTTTCTCCGCACCTTGCTGCATATTTTTGCGGTTGTGCTGCCTCAACAAGCGAATCTCTTCTTCAGTGTAAAACTTGTTTTTGGCTTGTGGTGTCTTTTGGTACGTCCCGCTTTTGTCTTTGCGAATCGGAAAAACTGCTGAATTGCTGCTGTCTGACAGTTCATGATCCAAAAGTGGAAACAATGAGGGTTCATCCAGAAACAACCCATCATATTTGAATTGCTTCAACCGTTCCTCTTCAGAGGATTTTTGACCATCTAAGACTGGATCATGGACATGTAAATAATAAGCCCCAGCCGGGCGCACATTTTCTGTACCAACTAGCTGCACAGCATCATTCAGCGCAACGTCTAAATAAGTGATCAACTGCATTGCTAAGCCATAGTAAGCTTCTGTCAAATCAAATTCACGACTGCTTGATTTGTAATCTACGACTGAAAGCCACTGCTCTTCTTCGGTTTTTGCTGCATCTACCCGATCGATTTTTCCTCGCACATGCAGTTTGCCCCCACTGCTTAAAGGCAGCTCGATGCCATTGATCCCTTGAGCGCCAGCGATCTGTCCAAACAGTACTTCGGTTTTTTGCGGTGAGAAGTGCATTTTTTGTCCTTGCTTCGTTAATGCCCAAGCTACTCGCTGAATCGTCTTACCTAGTTGATAACGAATAAAATTCATTCTGGCCGAACTGGACAATAATGTATAGCGGACTTCTCCAAAAATCTCTTGCAACACTTTTTCAACAAATTGGAGCCGTTGATCCATGGTCAACTGCGTCAATGAGATGTTCTCACTGATCAATACTTTGACAAAGCGATCGAGTGCATCATGGAAAAATTCACCAGTCATCGCTGAGTTAAGTCCATAGATTTCCCGCTCTTTCAAGCGTAGTCCATAACTGACAAAATATTTGTATTCACACTGGTAGAATGTCTCCAGTTGCGAGATCGAACTGTAGATGGATGGCCCATATAAAGCAACGGCTTTATCTTGAGACAACGGGACTGGAATGTTTTGATGGGTCTGGCTTTCAAATACTCTAAGGGCTAATTGCTTTTCAGGCGAATGCAATAAAGCCTGTTTGAACCGTTGCCACTGTGCCGGCAAATTCTGTCGTTCTTTTCTTGCCTGCTGACTTAGATTATTCAACTGATAGATTAATCCCCGATACGTGCCGACGTAGGCTTCTGGATCACTGGTTAAAGATAAGATGCCCCGGTCTTGTAAAGAAACATCTAACCATTCAAGCAGACGAGCCAGATATGGGGACAATTTGATATTTTGCTGGGTATCAAAATTGCATGCATAAGACAAATAGAGTTTATCCGTGGAAGACAATAAGATCGCATAAAAAAGAAACGGCTCTTTGGCGCTACTTTCGATAATCGTATCGCGTAGATATTTTTCTCCCGCAAACAATTGATTGAGATGTTGTCTTTCTTCGTTAGTCAACAATGTTTTATTTTCGATCCTTCTTGGCAACACCGTCTCATTCAATCCTGGTACGAAAGTGATTTTTGCTTGCCGAGGTCGTACTAGATCAAAACGATTAATATTGACTTGATCGATTGCTGTCGGAATTTTACCGAAAGTCAGATTCTCCAAACCCGTCATCAATACTTCTTCAAAGAGTGACTGTTCGAAAGGATCATCGCCATAAATAGCCACAAATTCATCTAAAAGATCGATCAAAGCTTGCCATGTTTGTTCATGGTTGCGAGCTTGTTCTAGTTTTCCTTGTGAGATTGCTTGATCTCGCCAATGAATCAATTGCTGTTCAACACCTGCTGAAAGTAAAAATTGGTATAAAGCACCTGCAGCTTCCCGGTTCGTCTTTGTCTCTTGAATGTTTTTCAAGGAGCAAAAAATATCTTGACGGAAATAGCGGCGCAATTGATTCGTATAATCTGTCAATTCAGCGATGCCAGATGCGTTTTCTCCTGTCAATGTATAGTCCACTAAGAGCCAGTCTCTCTCACGGGTCCAATCTTTTCCTTGGAAGTTATGAGCCAGTGCTTGGTTTTCTGTAATGTCTACTAATTGTCGAAATGCATCCCGGGCAGCCAGCCAGTCTTCTTGTTGTTGGAATGCTTGTGGCAAATAAAGTTCCGTACGCAACAGTCGAAAAATGTCATTTAAACGAAAGCCATAATCTGCACAAGCAAAGAAGGCATTCAAGAATTCAACGAGCGGATGCTGAGCCATGAGTTGCTCTTCGTCAATATAAAACGGAATCTCATATTCTTTAAAAATCGTTGGAATATATTGATGGTAGATCTCTGGTTGCAGTGTCAAGACTTGAATGTCTCGATAACGCAGTTTTGCTCCTTTTTGCTCGCTGATCAATGCGCGGATTTTCGCAGCCATTTGCCGGACTTCTTCTTCAGGATTGCCAACTTTCCACATTTCTAGATACGGTGAAACTGGTTGCTGCTGCTGATAATGGAGCTGATTCTGGGTTTTACGCCAAAAGGATTCCACTTCATTGTATGCGGCAGCTTTCTCTAGTGTCACTTGCTGTGCTTCAGAAGGTGAAAGCTTTTGATCCAAATAAATGGCGACATTTTCCGTTCTAGCGTCAAGAAATAATTGATGGTAACTGCGGCCCGATTCATAGAACAAATCTAATGGTGAAGGTAATTCTTGGGGATATCCATGATCTAAAAGCAAATCGACAACGACGTGCCCTTGTTTCATCAATTCTTTTAATACACTCTGTTCTTGAGTTGAAAATGCTGAAAAACCACTGATGATAAATAATGATTCCGAAAGATCAGGCCGATCGTTCATTAATTCATTGGGTTTAGACCCTTGCTGCAGATAACGTGTTAGTAGTGCCAGCGGTTGTTCCACTTGCAGTTCCCGGGTCACCATTTCTAATTCGAAACGCTGAAAGATCAATGCGAGTTCGGAAAACTTTAACGCATCCTCTCCGTTGCTCCTATTCATCGTTCCACCGAGATGCAGATCTTCGGTTGCGATATTACTTGTCTGCATTTCTTGATAAAGAGACAACAGTTGTTGAATAAACCCAGGTTTATTGATTTCTCCTCGAAAAAGAATCAACTCCTCTTCCAAATCGAGAAGTATTTTGCGAAGGATCATGGTTGCACCGGTATCTGTAATGGCCGTTTTTGACAACCAGCCAGTTTGTTGAAGATAGAACCAGGCCAGACGGTGAAAACTATAGACTTGAGCTCGAATCGAGGCAAAATCTCCAGTGCCTTGTTTTAGCGCCTGCAGAATCTCTCTTTCTCGTTCAAACTTATTGTAGTTAGGGACAAGAAAAAAGACTTCTGTTTGTGGCTTTTCCAACCAAGCGTTAGCTGCATCCAAAATCGCTTGTTCGTGATCGCAGCGTCCATCGCCTAGTATAAATCGTAAACTCATACGAAGACTCCTTTACTTTTATCGTCGCTTCTATCGTAAGTAAAGATCAACTCCTGCATCTACCAAACCTGCGCATGAAAAATAACAGTTTTGATGCTCTCTATTGATCCGTTGACAATTTTTCTTTCATTGTCTTCATAACAAATAGTATAACAAATTTTCTTTTAAAAAAAAGCTCTGAGCGAGTCGGACTTCCGCTTACTCAGAGTGTTGATTCGGAATGCTTCCGAAATCTTTAAGGGGCCAAAAAATAAATTTGACATCTCCTAATACGGCTGACTGATCAATCAAACCAATGGTCCGGCTGTCTTTAGAGATTCGGCGATTGTCCCCTAACACCAACAATTTTCCTTCTGGAATTTGTTCAACACCGAAATCAGCCATCGTAAAGTCAGAAGTCAGTGGATAACCATCGGTTAATTTTGAACGAAAAGCAGAAAGATAAGGCTCTTCATATGCTGCCCCATTGATGAATAAAGTGTCTTCACGGTATTCCACCACATCACCAGGTAATCCGATCACACGCTTAATGTAGTTTTTTCCCACCTCATCAGGGGCTTCAAATGTGATGATATCAAACCGGCTGATTTGGGTGTTTTTCATAGCGATCACACGCTCCCCATCATGCAATGTTGGATCCATAGAATCTCCTTTAACGATCACAGGGGTGAAGACGTATTGTCGCAACGAAAACAGTAACAGCCCAAACAGAGCAACGAACAAAACGGTTTTGAGGACCTCTTTTATTTGTACCAACAGCATCGTCCTCCTTTGTATGTAAACCTATTCAATTAAAACAATAAAGTTGATACTCAATTCTACCATATTCCCTTTATTTAAGGGTAAGACCCTGTTCTTCTTAAACAAAAAATAGCAAAACGTTCGGTCAGAAACCTAGCTTGCTTCCTGTATTCGGCGTACTCGAATTTTGCCAAAAAAATCAACTGGATAGTCCCTTCAAGTGAAAAATTGACCGGGTCTCTTTGCTTTTGCAGTCAAAGGGGCCCGGCCAATTGATTCTCTCAATTTATATGATCGCTTAAAGAAATTCAATGACCTTTTGGCTCTTGATCAACTAGAATATCGATCGGTGTTCCTTCATTTAGATGCTCCGTCAAAAACAGGACCAATTCTTCCATTGGACGCTCGAATTTCAACAGTGGTCCTCGCATCCCTCTTCGAAAGAAATTCATTTTGATCCATTGGTCCTTGCTCTCCTGATACAGTACCACCCGATCCACTTCCTGATACAAGATCCCGCGAATATTTAGTGGATGAATAATGAATCGATCTTCAGCTAACCCTCTGCTATCAAAAACAAAACTTAAGAAAAGCAATCCAGATACGACCCCTCGCAAGCGGTTCTCAAAGGTTTCTTCCATAAAAAACATTGCTATAATGACCACCAATGAAAAGAAAGCAATTGCTGCTTTTCCGCCTTTACGGCTGGCTGCAACAATTTGAATGTCTTTGCGGACGACAGCGAGAAACAAATACAAGACGACCGTGAACAGACACATTAAAAGCGTTAATACACTCATAGTTTTCTCCATTCTTTGTTGTTTCATCTATCTTACCAAATAATTTGCTGCTTCAAAAGCAGAATTATCCTACAACGCGTTTCTATTTTCTATTTTGAAAGAAATCCGCTACAATAGTAAAAAAAAGGAGGAACTGAACTTATGAATACTTTTTTCGAGAAAATCCAACGATACGATTTATTACGAGCGATTTTATTTTTGATTGCTGGATTGATTATTTTGATTGCTCCTCGCAGTGTCTTTAATACGATTGTCTATTTAGTTGCCGGATATGTTGCCTGCCTTGGGGTGATCAACCTCTATTCCAGTTACAAAGAAAAACGGCAAACCGGCTATGTGAATATGCAGATGACAACGGGGATCCTGCTTTTGATTGCCGCCGCAGCTATTCTCGTTTTTGCAAAGGGACTATTATCGATCGTACCATTCTTTTTGGGAATCATGATCACGATCAGTGGCTGTACGCGTTTGATGGCAAGCTTTAATCAAAAACGCAATGGCTTACCATTTATCACTGGTTTGCTTTTCAGTTTATTCGTGATTGTGGCAGGTATCATTCTTGTTTTCAATCCGTTTCAAACGTGGCTTTTGTTCTTCCAAATTTTTGGCGGAGTCTTGATTTTTATGGGGATCTCGGATTTAATCAATCATTTTCAAAGAAAACGTAGTTATTAAGATGAGAATGCGCTAAAAGAACAATTCTTTTGACATCTTCATGTAGACTTTTTGTTGCTTTGCTTTTACAATAGACTGTATCAACGAGAAATGATCAGTAAAAACGGAGCAAAAAACGCAGGAGGTACGACATGAAAAAAATCAAACAAGAAACAAAACATCCCAATGACGTCCCTGTGATTTTTTTGTATGACGATTTGGGAAATATCCAAAAAAAAATTTCAATCAACGAATGGCGGGATTTAAAAGCAAATTCCCAAAAAATCGAAGAATTTGAAATCAAGTTATACCGGGAAGCGATCACTTATTATACGCAAGAAGCGTATATGCAGGCAGCAGATCTATTGAAGTTTTTGATCAGCCAGACGGACTACACCCATTATGAATATGTGGAACGCTTAGCCAATATCTATCGAATCCAAGAAGATTTGATGCAAGAAAAACAATTATTGCTTGCGGCTCGCTCTTCTATCCGGAATCTCGAGTTTTCAGAAGGCATCATCAAACGAATCGATCAGCGCTTAGCAAAAATCGACCAATTTCCTCGCTCTTCTGCAGCGTACAATCAATGACATTGTTTAATAAAAAAGCGAACGCTTATGCTGGATGGCCATTAAATCAGCATAAGCGTTTTTTGATTATTTTTTTGATGTATGGGCGACTGTCTCACTCATTGGTGCAAGCATGCGCAAGCTGTTGAATAAGACGAGTAATGTACTGCCTTCATGAGCAAAGACGCCTAACCCAATATTCATTTTGCCTAGCAAATTCAATACGATCAATAATGCCACAATAAACATGGAGAAAAAAATATTTTGCCAAATAATCCGATCTAGTTTTTTTGCGGTCTTTAGTGCGTAGGTAAAGCGTGTTAGATCATTTTTCATGATCACCGCATCCCCCACTTCAATTGCAACATCCGATCCTTCCCCCATAGCAAAACCGATATCGGCCTGTACCAATGCAGGCGCATCATTGATACCATCTCCAACCATGACTGTCTGACCGTATTCATTTTGCAACTGCTGGATAATCTGAGCCTTATTTTCTGGCAGAACATTTGCAGCAACTTGATCTACTCCAAGCTGATCACCAATCGCTTGTCCAGCTGCTTGACTGTCTCCTGTGATCATGACTGTTCGAATACCAGATTGCTGCAGTTCATCTATGACCGCTTTAGATTGAGGATTCGGTAAGTCCATCAATGCGATCAGTCCAACTGGCTGATCATCCACCGAAAAAACAACCACCGTTTTGCCTGATTGTTCCAGGGTTTCTCGTTGCTCAGCAAATGATGAATGCGCAAACGTCGCCGCTGGCTTGCCAATTCGATAGGTTTTTCCCTCAACTACAGCCGTCAGACCGGAACCAATTTGGTTGTTAACGGAAAGTTCTAATGGTTGTGCCTTTTCTTGTTTCTCAAAATGCTCTACGATGGCAGCCGCTAATGGGTGATTTGCTTGCTTTTCCATGGCCAAGATCAGCGATACCCACTCTTGACGGTGCGCTTCAGTTGTTTCTTCAGCAAAGAAAACATCGGTCACTTGTGGTTGACCAATCGTTAATGTGCCAGTTTTGTCAAAGGCGGCTACTTTTGTTTGTCCCATATTTGCAAGATAAGAACTGCCTTTAAATAAGATGCCCCGTTTTGCTAAGTTTGAGATAGCAGACAAGCTAGCAGGTACTGCACTAGCGGCTAATGCACAGGGCGAAGCAGAGATCATCATCACTAGTCCCCGGTAAAAACTGGTTGACCAATCCCAACCAAAAAGAAAGGGTGCTGTCAAAATAAATAAGGGTACCAAAATCAAGACCGTTGTCACATAAAGCGGCTCGATTTTTTTGATGCGGGTTTCTGTTTTTGATTGATTGTTTTGTGCCGATTCCACAACAGAGAGTATTTTAGCAAAAACTGTCTCACTGCTGTCTTTTGTCACTTCCATCATAAAAGTGCCGTTACCGTTGATCGTACTTCCGAAAACTTCATCCCCTACAGTTTTTTCACGGGGAACACTTTCACCGTTGATGGAGGCTTCGTTGATGCTGCTGATTCCCGAGAGAATTTTACCGTCTGTTGCGATTTGGTCCCCTGGTAAAACTTGCAGCCTATCCCCTTTTTTGACTTGCTCTGCTGCAATTTTCTCAATGCTGCCATCTGCCTTAACCAGACGGGCTTCTGTCGGATTCAACTTCAAGAGGTTCGTGATTTCTTTGCGGCTTTGGCCCTCTGCATACTCTTCCAAAAAGTGAGCCCCGGCAAAAATCAGAATCAGCAAGGCAGCTTCATTGAAGTTGCCGATCAATACTGAACCAAAGGCAGCCAATGTCATTAATAAATGAACATTCGGTTTAAAGTGTCTGCTTTTGCGGGTATCTTTGATGGTGTCTTCGATCCCTTCCCAAATAATATGATACCCTGCTAAAAGAATAGCGGCACTGTATAATAAATCTTTAACGACCAATTGCGGTACCAATAAAGCAGCAATAAAAAGAATAACTCCTACTAAATAATTACGTAACGGGGCGTTGCCATGGGAATGGCTTGCCTCTGCTGCATGGGTGTGTGGTGTTGAATGATTGCAAGAGTGGGTAGACATAAGAAAAGCCTCCTTCAAAGTTAGTGCATCATTTGCTTACAAATGAATATATGTTCATATCTACATTTTTATTATATATGAACGTACATTCATGTGTCAAGCATCAATTACTACTTTTGTCAGCGATCCCATCATTGCACAACGATCCTTCGTTCTTGTCGCTCTTCAGGTGACAGGATCATTGTTTTTGTTTGCAAAAAAGCCACAAAAAAAAGACAGGCCCTCTGTGCCTGTCTCTCACTACATCCTATTTTTGGTCGAATTTATCTTTGACATCTTGTGCCATTGACTCAGATTTGTCTTTAAGATCTGCAATGATTTCTTTAGAATGCCCTGCTGCTTGATCAACAAAGCCTTCTACTTTTTTTGTCGGATCATCCGTGATATCGCCTGCTGCCTCTTTGGCTTTACCAGCCACCTTGTCTGGAGTTCCAACCCCAATGGCAGAGGACACAGAATTTTTCAAGTCCATTAGTACTTCTTTAGAAGCACCGACAACCTGATCCAATGTTCCTTCTGCTTGCATTTTTTCGTTGCCAACGACATTTCCCGCAGCTTCTTTTGCTTTGCCTTTAACAGAATCTTTGTTGACAGTCATCTTCTGCATTTTATTATAAACTGCCAGACCAAAAGCCGCGCCAATCAAACCTACTACGAATCCAGATTTTTTCATATGTGTCTCCTCCAATTCTTTTATAGTTATTATTTTAACAGAAATCTGCTGAAATGCCTGTTTTCAAGCTTGCAGTCCTCGTTCTTTTACAGGTGCCATTTCCTCTAGAAGAACGTATTTCTGCTTAACTCCCTTTCTCTAAGCTACTTCAAACAAAAAGTTGCCTTTTTTAAACGTTAAGAAATGATATGTTTTCACACGCTTTCTCTTTAAGCGCCATCAAAAATCCTTGTTTATTCGTGTGCTTCTTATTTATTCATTCTTTGTGTTCATTCCTTTTGTCTCGCCGTTTCAGATCTCTTTATTCTGTCTTTTTTTCTGTATCTTTTTTTCTGTGTCTTTTTTCTGTAAAAACTTTCTGCCATTCAATCGTGTAGTGATACCTCTTCACCAGTTGTTTTATTCCGTGATTTGCGTTGCTAGGTGTTTTTCCAGAATTGCCTTTCCTAGATAAATCGGGTAACATAGAAAAGAAGAATATTCGAGAATTTATTTTTCTCAGAAAGGATCGAATAATGAATGAAACACATGTAGGATTGTTAGTCAACAGTCGTGTTTTTCAAGAAACTCCGATGATGCTGACTGGAATCCAATTATTAGAAGACCATAAAATCATCAACTGTATTATTAAAGACCGTTACCTTTCTAGTTACGTTTTACGCTTACCTCTCAACAAGTACCAGCTAGAAGTCGAAGGCAAATGGAACAAACGTGAACAGTTAGTGATCAAACATATGAAAATCAAAAATATCGATGAATACATCAAAATTGTGGGAACCCCAGAATAAACGAACGGATCAATCCGCCAGCTTGGCGTTTGATCCGTTTTTGATTTTTCCTCTAAAATAAGTAGTCAGCTCGCCATCCGGGTAAACGTATCGATCAACTGTTGCTGCTCTTCTTTGATTCCGATCGCCATCGGTTTAATCAAAACCTTGATAGTTTTAGAAGGCGTCTGGATCAACACTTTTTTGTTCATGACACCAGTAATTTTCAATGTGGTGATCTCATGGATCAGCACGGTTTCCATGGCTTTTTGTTCAAAGTTCAAATCCAATTGAATCAAACTAATTTTTTCTTCATCAACGATTACGATATAATACTTTGGCAAAGGAATCGCCATTACTTTAGCTTCTTCAGCATAGCCAGCCAGTTTCCCATTGAATCTCGTCCGATATGCTTCTAGATCTTCTTTTTTTACGATCCACTTCATTGAAACCGCTCCCTTTCCAGTATAGGTTAAGAATACCCGATTTTGTAAGAGAACAACACAATTATGCTTGTATCAGCATCTACAAGGAGGATCTTGCCAGATATCGATATAAAAACCAGTGTCATTGATCATTCTTTGAGACAGATCAATGACACTAGCAATGAATGCAATAAAGCGCTGAATCAGCAGATTGCACTAATGGATGAGCTTTTTAGCTGGATAATAACGGTGAAAAAGTCGTCGAAATATTGGCGCAAGTAGTCCATAAAAGAAGCCATTTCCAACAGCATGCAGCGTATCAAAACTTATTCCTTGCAGATAATAGCCCCAAAAGCTTGGTAAGCCTAGCAGATACACGCTGAGTAAGGAGACCACAAATCCATAAAGGAACCCTGCTAAAATACTAAAAATCACTTGCAAGATCAAGGAACGTTTAACGATGGGAACATGTCTTAATCCGCTCATCATGAGGATCACGACTGTATAACTTACTGCCTGAGCAATCGTCCAAATCCCCATCCCCATGTAAAAATTCGTAATCAAAAGGGATAACAATGCGACGATCAGTCCTCTGACACAGCCTAAATAAAGAGCCACCAATAAGAAAATAGCGGTCATTGGTTGTACATTTGGCAGTGGTTGAAACAATGTACGCCCCACCACTGATGCTGCTACTAGCAAAGCAAGATAAGCAATCTCTTGCACGGAAAAAGACATTTTTGTCGGTTTAAAATTTCTCATAGGTAAAAACGACTCGATCCTTTTCGGTAAGAGATGTATCTTTTGCGCCGGTATTGACCATCTCGTCATTGATCGTATAGGTCCAATAATAACCAGCCGCTTCATCTTGCGCTAATCCTTCAATACTGGTGATCATGCCTTTGTCTTCCACTAAATCAAAATTTTCCTTCATTATCTCCATTAAAGAGGTTCCTTCTTTGAATGACACCGTTTTGGCTGGTATTTGTTCAGGCTGCGCATCTGTCTTGTTCACAAATGAGATCTCAGCCGTCTGTTGCTTAACCACCGAGCTAGCTGTAGCTTGATTGCTGCCAGTCGTTGTTGTCTGGGTAGTAGCTTCAGAACAGCCGCTCAACCCAATCCCTGCCAGCCACAGCAAACTAAAAATAACGATTCGTTTCATTTTCTTCACTCCTTCTTTCCTATTTTACTAAAAGTCACACAGAAAGCGAACTAATTTTTAGTCGAAAGTTGATTGTCAATTTGTCTTTTACTCGCTATACTATGTTCAATTATCAACAAAATAATCTGAAGATCGGAGTTTTGTCAATGACACGCAAATCAGCTTCTTGTACAACCATGCTGGTAGGCAAAAACGCATCACTCGATGGCTCGACCCTCATTGCTCGCAATGAAGATGCCGGGGCAGTGTCCCTACCACAAAAATTTGTCGTAATCCAACCTGAACAACAGCCTGCTACGTTCCATGCTGTTTTAAGCGGGTGCAGTATTCCTTTACCGAAAGATCCCCTAAGGTATACTTCTACGCCTGAGGCAGATGAATCTCAAGGAGTCTGGGCTGCTTCAGGAATCAACAGCGCCAATGTCGCCATGACCGCCACAGAAACGATCACTACCAATGCGAGAGTTTTAGCTATCGATCCTTTGGTAACAGAAGGCATTGGAGAAGCAGATTTTGTCAGTATCGTGCTTCCCTATATCCGTTCTGCTCGAGAAGGAGTCTTACGCTTAGGCGAGTTACTAGAAACTTATGGTACCTATGAGTCTAATGGTTTGGCTTTTGCCGATCGAGAAGAAATCTGGTATATGGAAACGATTGGCGGACATCATTGGGCAGCGATCCGAATTCCTGATGATGCTTATGTGATCGCCCCGAATCGAATGAATATCGCTACCTTCGATTTTGATTCTCAAGATACTTTATTTTCCGACGATTTACCTGATATGATTGTCAGCAATCACTTAAATCCAGACTTTGAAGGAATCAATTTACGTCATATTTTCGGCAGTGCAACAGAAAAAGATACTCGTTATAACAACCCTAGAGCTTGGTATATCCAAAAACAGTTCAGCGAAACCGCGTCGGATCCGCTTGACCAAGATCTACCTTTCATTTGTCTTCCGAAAAAGAAAATCAGCGTGATGGATGTAAAGTGGGCGTTGAGCAGTCATTTTCAAAATACCCCTTATGATCCGTACGGGAATGGAACGGCTAGTGAGAGAACTCGCTTTCGTTCGATTGCTCTCAATCGCAATCAGCAAGTGCATATTCTCCAAGTGCGCAGTCACGTACCTGATGAAATTGCAGGCGTTCACTGGCTAGCTTTTGGTCCCAATACCTTCAATGGAGTGGTCCCTTTTTACAGCAATGTGAATGAGACCCCGAAAGGTTATTGTGATACCACCACTACTTACGATCCGGGAAATAGCTATTGGTTGACTAAAACATTAGCACTGATCGGGGATCAAGACTATGATCTATACAGCGATCTAGCAGAACGGTTTGAACAAACAATCATGGCAAATTGTTTAGCGATTCAACAGAAGATCGATCAGACAATCCCATTAACAAATCAGTTATTGGAAGAAGCCAACCGTGAAATGGCCCAGCTTTACTTATCACATGCCACTCAATTACTAGGAGAAATGGTGGAAAGAGGCAATACCAAAATGAAACTGCGTTTTTCTTTGACAGATTGATTCTCCTTTAACCGATTATTTACATGAAATTGACTAGAACTCAATATCTTGCCTGTATACTATAGCTACCAATTAATTTTCTTTTTGCTTTGCAGCACGGCTTTTTCTCTACTGTCGTGCTGCCCCCTTCTGAAAATAATTGGAATCTACCTTGGAGGTATCGAAATGAATAAAGAAGAATTTCGCACAGTCACCAATGAGGTCGTACAAGGAATCGTCATCGTCAAGAATGACAATCAAAATGTCTGGATCATTCAAGACAAAGAAGGCTATTTCCACGTAGTAAGCAAAACGGCGTAAATCACTCACTGAATCCTATCAAAAAGAACCCGTGCTGCGAAAAGTTATCTTTTCGTTTACCACAGGTTCTTTTTAACTAGCAGTGTCTTTTCTATGAAGAAGCAGATCAGCGGCAATAGTTCCCATTGACCCAAGCCATGCTAGTATTTTTGCATCAAGTTTTCAGTACCCTCTTGCCCATCACCATACACTGTCGATTGAATCGATGCAGTCGTATCGGCATGCTCTTTCCAATGCCCGAAAAAATACGTTCCGCATACTAAACTTGTTAGGAGCCCGATCCAGCCGTTGCTGTGCCATTCAACCAAAATCAGCAGTAAATAGATCAACTGCTGCGATTTTCTTGAAAGTTTCCGTAACAAGTACAGCTATTCTAGTAAAAAAACGACTAGCAGCACGGTCACAAAAGTTTTTCCTACAAACCACAATTCCCACAAGCTCATGGTCTTCCCACCTTTGGATTGTCCTAGCAGCTCTAACGAAATGCTGCAACTGACTCATTTAGTTCTTAGGAAGATCTTAGACGAGAAACCTTAAACTAACCTAAAAGTCGGCAATATTTTTCGGGGATGATTTCCATTGATCCAAAACAACTTTTAATAACAGATCTTAGCCAATCATGACCGTTTCATCCGGGAATTTGTATCCGGCTTCT